>Ga0302286_10000703_pt1 | contig 26539 bp, 31 predicted proteins | sample III_Fen_E2_3_FD_198765 | JGI IMG/M metagenome (GOLD analysis project Ga0302286, IMG submission 198765) | Peat permafrost microbial communities from Stordalen Mire near Abisko, Sweden - III_Fen_E2_3 | ecosystem: Environmental > Terrestrial > Soil > Wetlands > Permafrost | place: Sweden: Abisko...
TCGCAATAGTAGCTACTAAATCACGGCCTTTAACTCTGAATTCTCCACCTACTGCCACATTGTTTGATTTAAGCATCCCACGCAGTTTGTCTAACGGTGCCACGACTTCCGGATTATTACTTGCCCCGGGATATTCACCCATAAGACCTAGCGTTGGCCCTGATATAACACCGCCATTAGCAAAAGGCATAACGCCTATTCCCTGTGTTATAGTTGTTGCCGCGGCAACAAATCCCGCTGCTATTCCAAATCCGACGAAAGGTAATGACGCGTGAGCCGCAAAATATTCGGCGCTTGCCAATTCCATAAAAGACGCAGTAGCTAATTTATTCGCAACAATAACCGGTAAAATTGCTACAGCGGCAGCCGCCTGGGCAGCCGCATCTATGCCAGTAGCAGTTGCCGTCGCACCAGTAGCTACAGCTTCCGCTGTTTTGGCCGCCGCGTGTGCCGTTGTAGCAGTAGTTAGCAAATTAATAATACCTACTATGGTACTAATGCTTTCATACAATTGTATAAAACCATCTATAATCCCCGTAATCTTCTGCCAAGCATTTCCATTGCTGTTTAATGCACTAGTTATATTATTTATTCCGTCTCCAAAACCTTTTATACCTTCCCAACCTTCTTTATATGTTGCAAAACTATGAGCCACCGTACTACGCCAACTTTCATACGTTCCTATAAGATTCTCAATATCTTTGCGTTGATTCTCAGTAGGAGGATTGTTTACATCATTTAATTGCGTTTGTAAGTCTTTAATTTTCTCTTTTAATTCATCAATACCAATACCTCGTACTTTTAGCTTAAATTCTTTACTGCTAAGGCCGCTAATCTGAGCTACTTCTTTTTGCATAGCTGGTATATCTATACCCCTCTGCAAAGCTTTTCTTTTAGCCTCTAAAGCATCTATAGTTTTTTGGGTATTCTGAATTTCATCAGCGCTCTGTCTTTTTTGCAAATCGCCATAATAGTTAATAGCCTCATCTAAATCAAAAATGCTATTAAGTGTAGATATATCTCCTGGCTTCTTTAAATCACTTTGTATATCATCCCATTTCTTTTTAAGATCGTCAAGTGCATTGATCTGGAGTTGTATTTTTGTTCTTTCTGCGGCCGTTGCTGTAGTAAGGGCCTCGTTGTAGTATGATAATTCTTGATTTAATTGTTCATAAGTCTTAATAGATTCTATCGGTATCGTCGTGTGACCGCTTCTTTCCATTTGCTTACGCAAATCTTCTAACCGCTTAATCTCCGTATCAATGGCGTATATAGACTCTGTATTGGCTGACTCACGTAGCGATTGTTGGTACTTAATTTCATTATCAACGTCTTGCAAGGTTTTTAATTCTGTCGGACGTTCCATAGAAGCTCTTAATAATTCTAAACGCTTAATCTCACTATCTATTCCGGATATAGATTTTTTACTAGCTGTTTCACGCAAAGTCTGCTGATACTTAATTTCATTATCAACATCTTGCAGATTATTTAAAGATAATGGCCTTTCAGCCGCCTTTTGAGCTAGTTCAATAGCTTCCTTTTGTTTTGTCCATTTGGCAATTTTCTCACGGATTATTTTTTGTTCTTCCGTATTTTCTCCGGTAAGCTTTTTCTTATATATATCAATATTCGTTGATAATTGCTCATACGTTTTTGGATCCGCAACAGCAACCCTAGTTTTCTTTTTTGCATTTAGATCCGGTATTTTATCCGAACCCCTAACTTTAAATTTAATATTATTAGATTCTGTAACGGCACTCGATAATTGATTTTTGAGATTCTTAACCCCAGCGTTATTAGATTTTATTTTAGCATTTACTTTATCTAAGTCACTGCTTCCTTTTACTTCTACCGTCGTGTAAATAGGCAGTATTTTACCGTCTCCGGCATTTACCTGTCCTGTTACTATATCTTTCGTTTCTTTTTTTGTACTGTATTTATTTTTATTACCCTCGTTATTATAGATAAGATTATGTGTCTCTTGTTCCTTCTGCGCAATCTGATTAGCTAAAATTCTAGTTTTAGCCTCTAAAACCATTTGTCGGCAGTATGCCTCACTATTTTTTATTAAAGCATTATACCAAGATGCTACACTAGAAAAATACCCCATCGTTTTACCGTAGGTATTATTCATTTCTTCGATAATAGTTTTTTCTTTTTGTTTAGACCCCCTGAAATCTTTAAGTCTTGCTATATCTATCTCTAAAGCTGCTCTCGATTGTTGCAAAGCTTCTGTTTCTGCATTACGAGCGGCTTCAGTATCTTCTATTTTTTTCTTCGCCTTTTCTTCTTCACTCATAAATACCCCAGACGCATCTGCGGCCTTATTACTAGAGTTAACAAAATATTCAATCAGCATTGTAACTCCAGCTATGGCCGCACCTACTCCTGTAGATATCATTAATCCTCTGAGCGCAATTTTAAAAGCCGTAGCTGTAAAAGCCCCAGATGTCATAGCAGCCGAAAAAATACGAGTAACTACAGCAGTTTGAGATGTACGCAAACCTAATAATATCATACTTACACTAGCGGCTTTATTTTTAAGGTCCCAAGCAGTAGTTGAAAAAATAAGGGCCTTAATACCCGCTGATAATTTAATAACGGCTCCTAAAGCGATTGCGGACTGAGCTGCCATCGTAACAAATGGCAAGCCACCCTGCACCAGGCTTCCTAACTTATTTTTTATACCTGATATTTGATTTTCTAATTGTTTCTGCTTTCCTATGTCGGTCTTACCTAATTCGGCATTCATATTACCGACATTATCCGTAATAATCTGAGCCAACATAGCCGCACGCTGACTTTCATCGCCATACTTCATTACATGATCCTGAGCGTCGGTAAAAGTAATACCTACACGACGTAATGCTGTTGTCTGACCCTGCATGGCTTTACCCAGCATATTACCGGCTGCATAGGCATCCTCTTGTGAAGCTTCTAAACCTCTTTGCTGCGCTATAAGATTATTCATAGCTGGTATCAAGGTTTCTAAACTCTTTCTTTGATTTAAAAAGGTCGCTAACTGCTGAGCTCCTCTTTTCTGAACTGTTCCACCTATAACACCTAGGTCCTTCTGCGCACTAATAAGATCTCTGATACTTTGTATATCAGCATCATTTGCATTCATACGCTGGTGCATTACCGTTATCAATTGCGTATCAGCCTGCTTTGCCGCGGTATAACCGGCTGTTAAGTCTTTCATAGTAGCCTGCAATTGCACTAAACTACTTTGCATCTGATCAATACCAGTAGCTAAGGCAGCAAAATTAATTGCGTTTGTATTGAATTTCTGTGCCTCCATCAAGGTAGAACTCAAGACCTTCTTTAAGCCGTCAGCGTCGTTGGCTAACTGCTTAAATCCCTTTCCGTCTCCGTCGAGCTTAAACGTTATTGATATGGTGCTTTTACCGGCCATTGTAATAATTTTTATATTGTCTTACCTAACTTATTAAGTATCTTATCCATCCGTTCACGTTTCTCTTTCGATGTCATTTGCTTAGATTCTGCGATACCGAATGTCTTTTTATCCCAGGCAAAAGGTAATAGTTTTTGCGCTGTAATTTTTTGTTTAACATGCGGCTGTATAGTAATCGTTGCTAATAAACGTATACGTTCCCAATTTTCTTTATATTCGGCATCGCGAGTTTCTTGCCAAGCCTTGCAAACTGCTTCAAACTCTTCGGGCGTACATTTGCAAAAATCTTCGTATGAGATATGGACACGACCCAACGCGATGCCTAATAATTCAATTATTTCAAAGGGCTTTTTTTTTGTCCCTTATTTTTATCTTCAGTTTCTGATTTCTGTGCTGATTCTTGTATAGCCTGACTCCATACTGTCATATCTTCCGGTGAAATACTATCCGCGAAATCTATTATAGATAGATTAAAATCGACACCGTCATGTTTACACGCAGATACTATACAACACCACAAGTAAATACACAAATCGCTAAATCCACCATCGATGTCTGTGACTTCTTTGCCGGTTTCATTTTTAAAACGAAGCATAGCCCCCATAGTTGGCCTACAAGGGTATGCTTTTCCGTCAATAGTTATTTCTATTTTCATCATAGTCTTATGGTGCTACTACTGTATTTTCCGTGATAGCCGTTTCATCCAATGTATCAGGCTCTCCGTCATTGTCAAGTGAAATACTATAAGTGCTATCATCCTGAGCAGGATCAACACGCTCCAGAGATGCGATAACGAAGTTGCCTACAAGATAAGGCTTATCGCTATTTTCTCTTTCCATACATTTTACCTCTATGCTCTTTCCGGCTTTCCAGGCTACGAATAATTCCTTATACCCGGCTTCGGTTTCGTCGTAGAAGTTAAGACCTTCTGCGGAAATAGAAATACTAAGGCCTGTAACGCCCTTGCCCTTCCATAGTCCAGCGGAAATACCCTTATTAGCTACCGGTTTTACGGCGCGGTCTTTCGTTTCAGAACTAAGAGTAGTAGTATGTGTGGTACAGTGCCCGCAAGCTTTCCCCGCTAGGTACAGTAGCATATCACTACCGTTACAATAACCTGATTTTGTTGTACTCATTTTTTTAATTTTTAATTTTTATATTTTAACACTGAACACTAATTGCTGTACGTAGGCATCATCTTGCCAAGCTTCTTCGCTATCACTAAGTGTGCAGCTACGCATAGTCAAGCCATCTAATTCTCCTTGCGCATAATCTAAAGAAGCTCTTACCGCTTCTGCCATTTCTACGCCATCTTTATATTTATCAGTAAAGCATAAAACTTCTATCTGTACGGTGTCTGCGCCGGGTTGCTTTGTCTTGTTCGGATTATGTTCTAAAGACGTACGTCTATATAATATATAGGGCAATACCGCTGTATCAGTAGCGACAGGAAATATGTTTGTAGTTATATTCCTAACGATCTCATCCTCTAATAGTATTGCACGTATAATACTACCTGCGCTTAATGATGTTTTTTTACTTGCAACCATACTTTTCAGCTATCTTTTGTACATTATTAATAACTTCATTCTGTAGATTCTCCGTTACGCTATCTCTTACATCAGAAAGAGTTTGACGCATAAATCCGTATCGTTTCATCCTACCCGTAGCGTGCCCTTTTCTTGCACGCATATAGATCTTTGTTTTACTTTTTGTTTGCCTAGGCGCAGTTCCTTCTTCTGCCCAGATAAGTATTGGCTTTTTAAGACCCTGGCGGTTTTTATGAAATCCGTAATCTTTACCACCACTCTTAGTAGCTTTCTTAGTACCTATAGTAACACGAAAACCAGAAGTACGTTTAAAGACAATAGCCCTAACTCCGCTTTCCATATCCTTATCGGTTCGGATGCTTCCGCGCAGATTGTTTAATGCCGTCTTACGCACTTGGTTTGCTTCTCTCCGAAAAGCCCCTTTAAGTGCCTGCAGCCTCTGCTTTACGTCCATTTCAGCGAATAACCGCTGCAAATTATTATCGTCGTATGTTATAGCGCTTTGTCCCATTATTCGTTTACTCTTACACAAATTAAAGTATTCATACCACGATCGATGTTAGGTATAATATTTGTTATGGTATAAAGATAGCCGCCTTTCTGCTGTAGTCTCCAATTTTCTTGTATCGGATGCGCATCACGTATATTAAATTCGGCATTATAGTCTGGAAAATGTTCACCTACTTCCTCACTACGGTGACCCGTAGCTTTGCTACGTTCTGCATGCACGGTCCGAGTAACTACATATTCTGTAGCCTCTTCTCCGTACTCATTCGTAGTCTTTTTTGGCTCTAATAGCGTAATGCTATATTTCATTCTACCAGCTTGCATTTTCTATGTGTTTGTTATGTTGGCGTAATGTCATCCACTAACTTACGATAAGGTTTAATTAAGGCCTGTAGTGTGTCTGGAACTTCATACATTTGTGTAGTACTAACACTTTCTCTCTGGTTATACCAGTGTGCGGCTAACACCATTATAGCATGCTGTAGGGTTGACGGAAATGTTCCTTTACCCATTTCTGTTAATTCCGATTCTGAACGATTCGTAGCATTAATAACGCTTTCTTGGGCAGCATCTATAAGATGCTGTAAATACGTATCATCGTCGGCGAAATCATCCGATCTAACATGCTTTTTAAAAATTTCCAAACTTACTACGCTGGCCATAATTAAATCCTAACTTTAAATTTATGTATTACTTACACCGCAGGTACTACCTTACCAAGTTTAAACGCCTCCTTTCGCAGTGTCTTAGTACCGTAATCGGTATTAAGTACAAAATCTACCGCGTCCTTACGTGCCTGGCTGTATGGATCCACGATAAAACGTAGGGTGCCAAACAAACCCATAGGCTGGTATCTCCAGTCGCCTAATCCGATGTACTCAGTTACTACAGTAACCTTAGCAATTTTGCCACCAACCGGAGTAGTAATATCGGCCAAAGCGTGTCCTACTGAATCCCCTGTTACTTCGTATGTAACTGCATCGCCCTCTACTAATGTATAAGGTGCCCAGGCGTTAGTACTTCCTGCCGTGTATTTCTGATAAGATATAACACGCGGACTAATAACGTTAGTCGTGTAGACAGGTAAACCACACATTACGTGATTCTGAGCCATCGGAATGTAGACACCCGAACTATTAATTGGGGTACCCTCCAAAATAGCTTCTAGGCTCTTACTCATAATCCAACAAAGATGCTCGCCGTCAATTCCGGTACTAAGCACAGCTGCTTTCATTTTGGAATTAAGCTGCGTAAATGTAGGTACAGACGAAAGTGCTACCGCGTTATCTACCAATCCTACAAAAGGCCCAACCAAATTAGTAGCGCCATTTACCTTTGTTGTGCTGAACAAGATCTTATTAAGCAGCAAACGGATAGACATTGGCATGATTTCGCGGATAATAGTTTCCAAGATCCCTACACTTTGATTCAGCGATTGATTAGTTACAGGTATAGCAATACCCATGCGCTCAGGAGCTGCCTGCATCTTGCTGAATGGTATCTTAGTGTCGCCAAGTGCCACGCCCTCACCAGCAATCTGCGCTTCTACCATTTCATACATAGGCCAAACGTAGTCACCAGCCAAGCCAGTTGGCATCGACAAACCTACTTTGTCCAAAATAAAGCCCTCTGTCAGCGGCTTTAGGATATCTTGTATATTAAGCGGTACTGTAGCGCCGCTGGTAATATCAGATACCATCATCAGATCGCGGACAAAAACAAGTTCTGTTTTCTTTCCGTTTGTAGCGTTTTCACGAATAATCTTAATAGCATCCTCGCGGGCGTTAGGATTTTCGCGTAAATGCTCCGCTGTCGCAGCCTGCATTTTCATACTAAGCAACTGATTTTCGCGCGCCAGGGTTTCGTACTCTTTGGTTTCGCCCTCGGTACGCTCGCGCTGCTCCTTTTCGCACGTATCAGCCATTTCGGTGATACGATCGCAGTTCGCTTGATATTGGTTAACCAATTCGCGAACATTCAAAGTTTTCTTTTCTTTTGGCATTTTCTAAAACTTTTATTGTTAAACATTGTCGTTAAATTATATGCCCGGCAGCGCGGCGCATTTCGCGCACCTGCTCGCGCATTTTCGTTGTTTTTTCTTTGTCGTCCTGCTGCTGAGGCTTAGCCGATTCATGCAATTTACTAGCAAAGTCGCGGGCTTCCACAGAAGTGTCCGGATATGCCGGATCGGCCGCGAGTGTAAAATCGTAAATTCCCGTGACTGCCTTAACGTTATAGGTGATCATAGTTACACCATTGACTACATTAGCGGCACGTTCTACGCAGGCGTCATCATAATAGCGCGTACTAAACATAAAACTACATCCTGCGATGTCGCCGCGGCGTATCAGTTCCAAAGCTTTGTCCCCGTCGGTAGTATTTGGCGCCTCAAACTCAAAGCTAACTCCCTTATCATCCACATTGTATTTTAATGTCCCCTGTCCCTTGTTACTACGCGCCAATATCAACTGTCTGTCATGGAACATAGTAAACTTAATGTCCTGCCCATCTAACAGTTCTTTGGTTATCGCTTCTTTGGCTATTACTTCGCGCGCCTCACTTTCATCATCGCACCAAATCGGATTAGATGGCACACCAAAAAGTATAGCATAACCGGTAATAGTTCTGCTGGGTTCTTCACCCGCACCAGCTTCGCGTATCTGTACGTCGCTACAGGTATGCAGCATCCTTATTACTACTTTGTCTTTATTATTCTTTGTTTCCATCACCATCGTTATTTTCGTTGTTACTATCGTTTTTGTCCACAGGAGTCGTAGGCTTTGCGGGCGCTGCTAGGGCCTCATTTATGCCTCTAAGGTTAGCTGATACCAGTACGGCATCTCCGCCCTTAACAGGCTCTTTATTTTCTTCTCTACGCCATTCATTAACTGTATAGATTCCCGCGGCTATCGTCTGTGTCTGATACTTAACACGACTATCCAGGTCACACGCATACAGGCCGCGCCGGTCAAACTGAAATTTACGTTTAGTTGCTAATGACGGCGCAATAAGTTTGCGCAATAACTCAGTTTCTATCTTCCGCAAATAAGGATTTAATGTAGTACTTAGAAAAGCTACGTTAGCCATTTCGGCAGACTTATAGTTATTACTCGTGTCATCAAATACAAAAGACGGATGCACCCCAAAAAATCTACAGATCTCGCGTACTGTAAATTTTCGGCTTTCCAAAAACTGCATGTCGGTGCTACTCAAAGATATTTGCTTAAAATCTACTTGACCAGGTAGGCTAACGATATGCTGGCCGGCGCTAAATTTAGCATCTACGTCAACAGCTGTTTTTTGTAACTGCTTATCCTGGTATTCACCAAATCCGCGTACACTAGTGTCATTACTTACAATACCGCGTACGTTACCCCCGTTAGCAAATCGTTTTAACGTTTCATTATCTCCAGTAGCAGCAATGCCCGCCGTTAATCGAGCAAATGACAAAACACTAAGGCCGTTTTTACCGTCTAGTGTTAATCCTTTAATGTGTATTACTTCCGATTCATCAAACACTCCGTATATTCCATTAGTAAAATCACTAATAGTGTATCTATCATACGTGGTATCGTGCATAACACAGCCTGAATTGCATAACGCCAGGCGGTCGGCTTCCAGGGTTACCGAGTTATATATGGGTACTATATAAGCATTACCAGTTAGTAATACATTCTGTACTATCTGTACCCAAAAATCGAAAGCATTTGTATTATTATCAGGCTGTATGTTAAGTAAGTAATTTAATCGGCTGCTATTGTCAGCTGTAAACAAATCGCCTTTAAGACGCATGACTTGTATAGGTAGATTCGCTACGCTCTCACTGAGTAGCTTAACACAGCGAAAAACTGTAGCTATATTAAGCGCCATTTGGTCGTTTCCGTACATAAGATAAGACGTATCGCCAGTACGAGCCGGGGAACCGATACTACTAGTACCGCTTCCTTCGGTCGTAATGGCTGTTTCACGTCTAAACCACCGTACTATGTTATTCAAAAAACCCATTTTTCTTAGCTAAAAATTAAAGTACTTCTATAATTCGCACAAAACATTAGCTAAGGGGACCACTACTAAGGTACGTTAAGGTACGTTAAGGTAGACTAAGGTACACATAAATAAACATTTATACTTCTTTAACGTTCGTAGTCGATAAACAGACGCAAACACATTAGCATAGTTATGACACCGTCTATCCTTTGTGTCTGTTTTCTCTTGACAGGCTTGCAATTTTCCAACTTATCGGTTGATAAAACAGCATTTCCAAAACAGTAGGCATTAATTGGGTTATCATTAATAAAAATATGGCCTGTCTTAATTCCATGTTCGAAAGATTCTACGGGAGCCGTAAAATATCCGTATGTCTGCTTTATGCCTTTCAGAATGTTATCGGCTCCAGACGCGGCCAACATGTTAATTACTTCCTGACTCTTCCACGGGTCGTAACCGATATTAAGTATCGTAACTACGTCATTAAGTCGTAGCACATAATCTACGATAGTGCGATAGTCAATAACTTCACCAGGAGTTAATATTAAATACCCTTTTTCAACCCATACGCGATACATTTTTTCATTTGGGTGCTTGGATAATGCCCCCTCCGGAAAGAAATACGCGGTATGATAGTAGAAATTCTTTTTTGCCTCCTCATACATACCTGTAGTAACGGCGCTAAAGTCTCCGCTTTCGCTGAGGTCTATAGATACCATCGCCGCGGGCCTATTCTTTATTGCGTCTAACGGCATCGGTATACTAACTCTACGCGCTAAAGTGCTACTTATCCAGCATTTTTGTTCATTCTCAGCATATATGTTAAGTAACTTAGTGCGAAAGGCAAGCATTGCCTCCGCGCCATTTCGGATAGCCTTTTTATATTCTTGCCGATAAAAATCCATAGATACAGTAATACCCAAATGCGGCTGCACCTTTCTCCAAGTATTTTCGTCATCCTCCGCGTCGTCAAGATCGGGTTCAAACAGGTGTACAAACAGACTGTCGTCGTCGAAATCACCCAGTAGCATAGATTTATAACCTTGTAGCATTTCATAAAATGGACCGTCGAATACATCAGACGCCGTAGTAATGATCATAGTTAACGGGTTATCCCTAATACCCATCGACGTAGTAAGTACAGTTAACAATTCACTATCTCGTGCCTGGCTAAACTCATCCATTACTACGGTACTGGCATTTAATCCGTCCTTTGTGCGGGCGTTGGCTGTTAAGCACTGGGCAAAAGCCGTACGGTCTTTGCGCCGGCTCTTTATCGTTTGTTCATTCACGGTGTATCGTCGCTGCTTCGGGTCTAATTTTCTAAAGCATCCACGTATGACGTCAAAACATTTTTTGGCCTGATCGCTACTATTGGCACCGGTGTAACACTCCGCGTTTGCATCGCCGTAAAGTACATCGTAAACGATAGGTGCGGCGCTGCTGGTTGTCTTACTATACTTACGAGGTACGTATAAACACACTTCGCGTACTACTCGTCTGAGTACTCTATTTTCATCCTCTTGCCAAAATCCGTATATGCTAGCAAACTGAAACGTTTGTACAGGCGTTAATCTATAACACTGCTGCCCAGTCTTACCGGGAAAATATAGATTTTCATAGCAGGCTATAAACTTTTTTATTTCCGTCGCATTAAGTCCGTATTTATCCGTCAGTCTAAAAAAACGACGTACTGCTAACTGCTCATATAAGTTGTGCGCGTCCGGGTGCGTAGCTACTTCGGTAGTATATTCTACCAAGCGTGTATCTACGACATCTAAATTATAGTCCTCTATAGGTAGCCGGGCCAGCAATTCGCTAACTTCTTCTTTCGCGGTGTGCAGTCGGTCTTTTTCTTCTTCTGTCATAGTCTACTACGTACGTTTATATAGTGTCTATTCTGCTTATTGTATAACAGAATAGGCAACTTCTTTTTTGATTCAGCTAGAGAACGCCTGCCTAATTGCTGTGCGTTATCTTTTCTTACCTCGTGACTCATCATCGCCGGCGATATTATGTTTAACGATGACCGGGTTTTTTCCGGCATTTTTTACTTTGTTCGTCAAATCCACCAACGGATCATCGTCCATTTCACCGGATAGATCGGCGGCAGTTAGTCCTAATGCCTTCATTTGCCTAGTTACACTGTCCTGAGCATCACGTTGTACTCTAAAAGCGGGGTGTGGCGCCATCTTCTTACCGTACCTGGTTGTTTCCAGTATTGTGGTAACGTCTAGTGTGTCTATCTCATCGTTGGCCAAACCTAATGTACGCAGCGCAGATGCTAACGATATTATCTGTATATCCAGCGATTTACTATAATTTCCGCACGATTTTAGTGCATTTTTGACTATTTTTTGATAGTCCGATACTTTTTTTGACATATTTGTATATTTATTCATTCTCTGTATAAAAGTTCCGCAAATCCAAAAATCAACTCACAAATTTTTTAAGGTTGGGGTGAGGTTTAACGGGGCATACCCCCTTTTAAAAAAATGGCCCCCGGCCTCACTCAAAAAATTTTTTTATGATTTTTTTAACATATTCATTATTTCTCTTACGCGTTGCCTCTTTGCCACTCCTGCCCATCTGTGTATGTATTTTAACATGACATTCGTGACATAAGGCCCGTAGATTAGTAGAGTCATACATTAGTCGTACTTTCTCCCTGTATGTTACAGCACTTTCTACTGCTACTATGTGATGTACTTCGGATGCTGGTGTTATGTAACCATCATCCTTGCATTGCTCGCAAAGTGGGTGTTTAGTAATAGTATCACGCCTTAACTGTAGCCATTGTGCTGTGTGAATTAGCATAATATAATCTTTATCTTTTGCCATAATTATATATCTTTAGTGTTCTTATTATGTCTGACCGGTACAATACCATCCGGTGTGTGTTCCCAATTTCCAAAGTCATTAAACATGCGGGTTATTACTTCTTTGTCCGTAATCCTATCCGATTCACTATGTCCACCACGTTTATCTGCTGCGTCTATATACTGGCATAGTAGATTGAGCAATGCCGTGTTAAATTCACACACATTCTTAAATCCGTATTCATTCTTAATACACTGCAATCTTTGATACATTTCATCATCTACAGATATCTTAATACGTCGTCTTTTCTTATTGTCATTCATAGTCACAGTATTTACGAGTTAAATAATTAAGACTATCCAATAGACTTTGCTGCACACCGGTCTTACTATCCAATGCAGCATTTGCGCGTTCATCTACAGTATTAGCGCATAATAATTTATATACTGTTACAGGGTGCTGTTGGCCCTGCCTGTGTAGGCGTGCGTTAGCCTGTAAAAACAGTTCCAAATTCCATCCTGTTCCAAACCATGCTATATAGTGTCCACCCTGCTGCATATTAAGTCCAAATGCAGTAGCAGCAGGATGCGCAAGTAGTACGTCTATCTTTCCAGCATTCCAAGCTAATAGTTGTCTTTCATCTTTATAGGCTTCTACTTTATAGCCCTTTAGTTTCTTTGTAATTCTAGTTACATCATGTTTATACTGATAGAATACTAAAACGCTATTTCCGTTTGCCGCTTCTACGATCTCTGCTAACTTATCCAATTTCTCGTTATGTATATCGTGCACGTTCTTTTCTTCATCATAGATAGCGCCATTAGCAAACTGACTAAGTTTATTCATAAGACCTGCAGCACTGTTGGCCAACACATTTGCGGGTTCTCCCGCATGTGCATCGTTAAACTCTATCACTTTTTCTTTCTCAAATTTAGTATATGCTGCCATTGTTGTAGTTGATAATTCTATTTTTATTGTGTGCATCAATAATTTAGGTAACTGCAAATAATCTTTGGCCTGCATAGACAAACAAATATCTTCTATTTTTGTTTTTATAATATCATCGCATCCTTTCTTTACGTCGCACCGCACTACGATATTATTCCATTTGTGAGTTTCAAAGTATGTTTCCCGATACTTTGATATGCTTTTTCCTAATCTCTGACCCATATCTAAGCAATACATTTGCGCCCACAAATCAATAAGCCCGTTTGGCGCTGGAGTACCTGTTAAACCAATAACACGTTTAACTGTTGGTGTTGCCATGCGCATCGCTTTAAATCGCTCGCTCTTCGCAGATTTAAAGCTGGTTAATTCATCAATAACCAATACGTCAAACGGAAGCATGCCGCCGTATATTCCTACCAGCCATACAAAACTATCTCGGCCGATAACATAAACATCTGCTTTCTGCTCTAGGGCTAGTCGGCGCTGTTTTTCGGTTCCCATTACTTTAGCCACTTTGAGTGTTTTTAAATGATTCCATTTTTGTGCCTCTGTCGTCCAGGTAGTTTCAGCTACTTTTTTCGGGGCTACTACTAAAGATTTACTAATTTCGCAATCGTCCATAAGTTCCTGTATGGCGGTTAATGTACTAACCGTTTTACCTAAACCCATATCTAGAAAAAGACCGCATCGTTTGTGATTCAATATCCAATCCTTCGCTGTTTTTTGATATTCGTAAGGTTTATATTGCATTGTTATATGTATTTATTACATTATCTACTGATTCTTTGCTGTCACATATATACACGTCGTATCCTAAATTGTTGAGTGACTCATGACGTATTTTCTGTAACTTTGTGGCGTGCTTATCTTTACTTTTAAGTTCCACCCAAATAGTAATTGCGCCAGGTAATAATATTATCCTGTCCGGATATCCGGTCATATTCTGATTTGAATATTTAAGGCATACGCCTCCAAGCCTTTTTACAGAATCTACCAAATAGCGTTCTATTGCTTTTTCTGATACCTCGGCGTGATTAACTATATTATTTATTTCTTTCTTCATAATCTTAATTTTTAACTCCGGTAAACTCTCACGCGTACGCGCGTAACTTCTACGTGGGTATGTATTTGTATATATTTTATTAAAAAACTACTATATAACATAACTTTATACTTTAATATCAATTTATAGTTTACTTAGTTTACTGTACTGTAAGGTGTTTATTTCTAACTGTTTAGCGGTATACTAAAACGGTAAACTGTAATTTTTGTTTCGGTTTACGTATACTTATATTTTTTAGATCTCGGTATACTTTCATTTCGGTTTACTTTTCTTAGGTTTACCTTTAAATGTCGCTGTCATCTATTTCTTGTACCTGAATAACACGCCTAAATCCTTTTTGTGTCCCGTAAAGTTTAGCTGCGTGCTTAGTGGTACTTATACGCTCCCATCCCAGCATATTATCTAGATACCTGCATACTCGGCGGGCCAGATATTTATATTCCTTATCGGTCATATCACGGCCCAAGCGTTCACAAATAAATTCGGCGGCACATATTCTTTCACGTCGGATAGTTCCAATCTCATCCAACGGGTCGGGATTACTGATATAAGCACGTCTACGTTTTAAATCCCAGCTGTCCCAGTCGGCAGGCAATAGCATATCTAAGAAAGTATCTAACGCGCCCTGCAACGGGTCGTCGCTGTCGTCGCTGTAGTCTTTTTGTCTTAATCTTGCTTCCCCCTCCAGGTCTTTAGGCAGATACAATTTTTCGCCCTCTTTATAGCGCTGTACTGCTTCGGCCCAAAGTTGGTTACGATTGCCTGCTAAATCAGCATTTGTGTATTTGCGTAGTGACTCATCGGTAGATATAACCCAGAATCTACGGTTAGTATCGCCCTTTAAAAAATAGTCTTCATTCGTGGTACCGCAAAAAATACACTGCCTTGGATGCTTTTCTACAACTGTACCATACGCAGCCCTGTAGATGTCGTCCCGTCGTGAGATATAGCCCTTGACCTGTTCTACGTCGCTGCGCTTGATACTCGATAATTCGGCTAACTCTATTATCCATCCGCAGCGCAAAGCTTCCATACCGTTTTTGCCCTCCGTAGTTGTTAGACTGTCACTAAACCAATCGCCGCCCATTGTATTAAATAGCGTTGATTTTCCCAAGCCCTCTACACCTTGTATGATAAGACAATAGTCGTATTTGCAACCAGGATTAAAAACGCGCGCTACGGCTGCCGTGAAATGCTTACGCGTCATAGCGCAATTTAACGGCGTGTCCTCGGCCCCCATATAATCTATTATTAATTTATCCAAGCGCGGAACTCCGTCCCATTGCAGGCCTTGTAAATAAGTTTTTATGGGGTGTATTTGATGTTTTGTTAATACTACGTCTTTTGCGTCTTTGATTTTATCTTTTCCGGTTACGTCGTAATTTTCCTCTAAATATACGCGTAAATTAGCATCGTCCCTGTTTCCCCATTGCGTAGCTTTTTTATCCCATGGCAAACCGTTTCGTAGCAAGTCAAATCCACTAAATAGATCATGAAATAGGTGGCCCTTTAATTTTGGATCATTCTCCAGGATGGATATTATATTTTTAGCCGTTGATTTAACAGCACCTTTTCTATCGTAGTCTAAACCAGCCATCCAGTCTGTGTTCTCTGCTTCGTCGGCTTCAACGTCTACACCATCGAAATCACTATTGGCGTCGGCCTGGCGTTCTTTTGTGAGTAGAACACGAACATTCTTATCTTTAGCACAGAAGTCCTGCATTTTAATATAGGATGGAATGTGTGTAATATCTGTTACTTTTGTGCCCTCATCCTCTGCGCCAAATTTATGAATGCGTACCAGGTCAAAGGCATTACATAACTGTCGGCTCGCCGGATCTGTTTCATGATGGCTATAGGCAAATTTATTTTCATAACATACCAATCCTCCAGCAACACTACCAAGCTTGTATGTATAGCGGTTGTCTGTAGCCGTTCTTTCGTATTTGTCTTGCAGAAATATGTCTATAGCATCTTCTATAGTATATACGCGGTTAAATGCGCCGATTAGTCCTGGTTTCTCCAGTGGGTCTCCAGCCTTTCGTATTTCGTGTGCGATAATATCACCCTCACGACTACTTATAGGCCACTGTGAAACATCGTGGAAGTCCTTATAGGTGCTTAGTATCTTATCTACGTTACAGGCTTTCCCGTCTTGATATTCAAATATGTAAGGCGCGTCCTTGCTTGAAGATGGCCAATAAAATAGCCGGGGTAATTCGTAGGTTGTGTCATCAAACAGATCTATACCTATTTCGGCAGCTATCTTACGACAAAGGGGCTCGTATTCTGCGGGTGATACTTGGCGGCTTAACGGAAATACCAAACGAAATCGTGGTTTTTCGTTGGCGTGCTTATGCGTACTATATAGCATGGCTGCGAAGTCATAGGCCATAGAAAAGTCGTCCCACACATTTGGTGTTCCATAGTCAATATCTAAAGTAGCCACAGTACGATACATTACGTTAGCATTTTTGCGTATTCCTCCAGATAAATAACCACCTACGAATCCTCCGACATCTTTTATTTCGCTCTGTTCATCGCGGCTCATTTTTGTGTATTCTTTAGCTGTTTCATCAGTGCGTTTTGTATCAGCACAACGCGCTAATAATTCACTCCATTTCCAGCAGCGATTTTTCCATTTTTTAGATAATCTACTATGCGCTGTAGCTATATCTATTTCTATGTCGTGCTTAATTTCTATCATAGTTATATGACTTTTTGTAGTTGTAATTGTACTTTTCCTTTGCCTGCATTAAACATTCTTATCTTGTTCATATTCCTCTTCGTGAGATCGAGTATCTTTTGGTGATGCGAAGTGAAAACATCTTTATAACCATAGCATTGTATAACCTTGAATTTTTTAAGGTCTACCTCGATTGTTTCGATACGTTCTCCTTTTGCATTACGGGCAGAAAGAATAAGAGATTCTTTCTTCTTGTAATATTCGCAAGAAAATACGCAATGAGACATACATTTACCTTCTTCGAAGAACTCATTGATATCTTTGAGTACACTGATAAAAAAGTTTCCATCAGAGATAACCATATCATAGAATCTGCGCCTTCTCTTTATATATTCTTCATTCTCCTTAATCTCTTTGTTAAGCTTTATGAGCTGTTCTTTCTCTGCTTTTATACGAGTAAGTTCCATGAGGATACGACGATCCCCTTCCTTCTTACGAGATACCTTACCAACAAATAAGTTATGTGTGTAGTCTAGGTTATCTGGTGCTACGTATTTGGGGTTGTGATTATCTTTATGAAGATAAATCATACTGTTGACCATATCAAACCATTTGTGCACATTGTCTTTATTAAAGACAAATCCATGCTTCTTAGCTATCCTTATACTCGAAAGAAGTTCTTTTGTGTGGGAGTTATAAATAAGCTTATCTATTAACATGTTCTCTCCTTGATTATACAACGTTTCTCCATACGAAAATTTTAGGACCTTATTAAGACCTTTTGGCTTATCGTGGATACATTTAACCCTTTTACCACCATGCCTTCTTCTTTCGTATTCAGACAAACTGAAAACGCCACTAATACTATATCCATAGGAATTAAGGTCATTTTTTCTTAACTCTATATTAGAACTGTATGAGAAAGTATCGTAAGGAACCCAACTATTCATTACAAATCGTTGCTTTGTGAAATATAGTATCTTATCGTCCTTTACGAAGATCCTACCAACCTCCATAATAAGATAGACAGGACTTTTTTTATTATTGTAACGGTAAATTCTATAAAGTCTGTCGATAGTCCAATCCTTTCTATTTTCTGTAAGAGTGAAGTAAACAACAGTTTCTTTTTTATTACCGCCACTACAGTAATAGGAATAGTCCGAGTACTCGACAATCCAATTCTTATCGCAGATGGAAATATCCTCTTTGATTTTTGCGTTTATCTTTGACGCCTCCTTCTCGATTAATGTGCGTGGTTTCATAGCATTCCTCCGAATAAATCAAGTTCTATTGCCTTATTACATGAAGCCTTTGAAGTTTTCTGCTTTCTTTCAACATGAGCAACAGAAGATGGAATACGAGAAACACTGACGTTGTCAATTTTGATGTTCTTTTCTTGATAATAATGAGCAGCCCAGGCAAAAACATCAGCATTGGGGACACAAGCAACTCCGGCAATAGCTGATATCCGGGCTTGACTCTCTATGTACTTCATACATTCGTCAATACTTTTATCTTTGTCTTCAAATCTTTGTTTGAAGTTCTGGTCATCATCTGCCATCTTCTGCAGGTGCATTAAAATTAATTCTTTAGCGCTCATAATTTATTGTGGGATTTTAATAAATATTTTGTTATACCCTTAGATGGTCATTCCCCATCTTTGTTAATATAATCATTGCAGGCCTCTTGGTCTGATTCTACTATATTGTCTGTGATTCCACAAGTTCCTGCGTCGTCACAGTCTGAATGATACAGCAGGCATGATTTGCAATTTTCGCAGCCGTTCATATATTCACCTCCATTATCTTAAAAATTTCATCCGCCTTTTGTTTGATAATAATTCTCGTATCTCCATCAGATATATCACAGCTTTCGCTCCAGATAGTTACCCAAACAAATAAGATTCTAACTTGTATTTTTACTATGTAAGTCATAGGCAAGTCTTTGAATACGTCAGCTTGACTCAATATAATTCCATCTTCTGTTTTAGTGCTCATAGACGCTAATGCCTCGGCAATTGCTCTAGTATCTTCTATTTCTTCGGTTACGCGTGCGCTTCTTCTATAACTATTTATTACTTTCATTTTAGGAAGGGTTTTAAATGCCCGGCTAACGCCGGGCAAAGGTTAAACAAATAAACTATTAAGAAATAAATGCTGACACAGGGCGAACTCGACCCGTGGTCGTAGACTTAGTGCCGTTGCCCATGGTGCCGTCGAAAAGAGTCAGATGCCAGGCATCCGTAGCGCTGTCCTCGGTAGAAGTCCAGTACCAAGCATCAGCAATAATTTGGCCACCTACATATTTCAAAGCTTCATTAAGTGCTTTTTTGTTCAAGAAAATAAAAAGCATTTGCCCCATAGCAGGTATATATTGTCCATCTTCTAGTATGATATTTTTATTAAGGCCTATTTGTTCTAAATGCTTAGTATTGCTTTTTCCATTCCAATCTGCTACAGCGTCCGTATAGTTGTCTATATAACCGTCGTATTCTGTTTTATCTTTGCTATTTGTTAGCGTTGTATATTCTCCGTCGGCTGCGTCTTTAAGCGCCAAGGCGATAGATTTACTACCCATCTTAATGCCTACTGCTATACAAGCGTCTTTATTGCATCCTGGTTCGAATAATACCGGACTACCTACTTTTTTAATAAGGTAGATTCCGTCAGCCATTTCGTTAGGCGTTGATGACGTTCCGGATTCTTTACTATCGGCCATAACAAAATCGTATGACTTTTGTGCATTTTCTACGTTGGCGTGGTTCATAACCAGAAGCGCCATTTTCATTTTTTGAATTTCATTTAATACCATAATATTAAAAATTTATAAGTGAAACATTTTGTGTGATTAATATTTTATTAAGTTTTATAATGAAAGTATCATAACCAGGTGCACCCCAATGAGGATTACCACGGCCGATAACTATTTCTTTGATTTCAAATAGCATAGAATGATTCGTATATCCGCGATGGAAGAGCACACGTGAATAACCTTTGAAGCTATATGCTCCGTTAATTGCTTTTCTGCATTCATTGCAGCCCTCACCGGTACAAGTTTTGCAACGACCGTCAGTAACCCATTCTTCACAAAGTCTCTTAATCCAAAAAGGCTTTATCTTACGATATTCTTCTATCTTTTCCCCTGTTACAATCATGTCATACCAGTGGAAGGTTAAATGCAAGTCTAATATTTTCATAATATTTTTAATCTTTTAAATAGTAAGGTGTGGAATATCCGGAGCCTTTTAGTGGCAAATCACGGCACCAGTCTATGATCTCGCTAAATAAAGCCTCAACACTTTGCAGTGTTTGGCCTGGCTTAGCTTCTACTATAATTTCATCATGTATATGAAATACTACGTCTAAATTCTGTTTGCGGGCGCGAAGTATTACAATACCTAATATGTCGCGTGCAATGGCTTGCACTATGTTCTCTACCAGTTTACCGCCGTAGGTTCTTATTGTTCCCCACTTCTTAGTAGTCTGATTAAGACCCTCGTATTCTATTACTTCTCGGCTTTCTCTCCATCGGTCGGACTCTTCTCCGATAGCAACACGCGGGTAACAGATTGTTCGCTTTGACGGTAGGGTAATAGTAAGCATACCCAGACGCTTTCCTATAATAATATCACGATTAATTTGTACGTCTTTACCGGTCTTAATAGCTGTATAGGCTGCTTTTTCTACGATGGCCCAAAGACGAACTATATGCGGATTAGCTTCACGCCACTTGTTAACGGTATCCTTTTCTTCTTCCTCTGTCATACCCAAGCGTGCACCGCCCATAACTTCCAGGGCAGATACACCACCGCCGTAACCTAATGCTAGTGTAGCTATCTTTCCTTTTTGTCTAAGTTCGGAATTTTGGCCGTGCTTTTCTACCGGCTTCTTAAACATTTTTGATGCCGTGGCGCAATATATATCGCCCCCGGCTTTAAATACATCTAACACCCAATTCTCACCAGCTAACCAAGCTATAACGCGGCACTCGATAGCGCTAAAGTCGCAAACGTGGAATATACAGCCAGACTTAGCGATAAATGCCGTACGTATTAATTCACTCAGCACTTGAGTTACGTTATCGTAGTTTAGTTCAAACTCATATAAATCACCCTGCCGGACTAAATAGCGTGCATCGTCTAAATCATTTAAGTGATTCTGTGGAAGATTTTGTAACTGTACCAGTCGGCCCGCCCATCGTCCTGTACGTGCTGCGCCATAAAATTGCAAAAGCCCGTGCACTCTTCCGTCTTTGCAAACACAATTTAGCATAGAGCTATATTTCTTATTGCTCGTTTTTCCCATTTCTTTGCGAAGCGATAAAATTTTTTGCGCTCTCGGAAAAAATGATAGCTGCTTATCTAGGTCATCAAGATTCTTTTTGTTGAGGCTTTCTATAGTCATCCCAGTAGTCTTGCTTAAATATGCTTTAATCTGTGCAGGACTATTAGGATTATCCATGCCGGTTAACTTCTGCGCTTCTTTAAGCAGTTGTGATTTGTATTCGGTGTCGAAGCGTTCCGCGGATTCAACTAACTGCTGATCTATCATAACGCCTCGATCATTTATTTCTTGGTCTGCCGTATATAATTCTTCGTCAAAAGCTGGTACTTCTAGGCGACGTACTTTAGCTAATATAGCTTGTTCTACTTCGACGTCTCTTATATTGTAGGATTTAAATACTGCCCATTTTTCGGGGTAATCTTCTGGTAAATGTCTATTAACTTTGTTGCCATTGACGAATAAATCCGAATCGTCTTTAGTTGATTTAGTTGGTATAGAAAAGAAACGTATTAAAGCTTTACCTTCTGCCATTTTTTGTTGCTCTAGGTGTAGTACTTCTCCGCACTGCGCAAGTGATAAGGGCAGGCCCATACGTGCAGCACGTACCATTGTGCAGCGCCACTGGGCGGCGTCTAAATGCAGGCCGTAGTACTTACTCAGGCAAATCCGTTCAAAAGAGGCATTAAATGCGGTTTTAATTATTTCTGAATTAGTTAGTGCCTGGCATATATTTTCCGGGAGTGATTCTCCAAGGGCAAAATCTATACATTGTACAGGACCACCGTCGACACTATAAGAAAATAGCAAAATAGTAAAGTCAGAAGCTTCCACGTATTTATATACGCCGCAGTTAATTAAGTCATTGCTGCTATAAGTTTCTATGTCTATACCTAATTCTTTCATTTTTAATTGTTTTAAAACTGCGCGGGTATCGTAATATATTATTTCCCGCGCAGTTGTTATTTGGATAATTTATAGATCGTCGTCATCTTCGTCATCAATTTCGGCAAAATCTGTCTCAGCTGATACTCGGCCGCCCAAGTGTTCGTCGTCTTTGAACTTCATAAGATTATTAAGTCCACACGCTACGCCGCGATTTCCGCTAACGTCATAGCCAAAGAAGGTAACTGAAACGATAGCCCATACTCCGCTATACATTTCTTCCTCGTCCACGATAGGAACTTTGTGTTTATCTACTACTCCAGGACGCGTAACGCTCTTTGCGTTCAGATAGAATTTACTTTCGTAAACATCATCGTCGTCTTTTTCGTCTCCATCACGCAGCGGCATATCCAATTTCTTAGGTTCTTTGCCGTTCCACTTACTTATTATTGCTGATTTCTTTGCCGCCTCGATAGCTTCCTTAATAGCTCCGATTGTCTCTTTCTCATCTTTCGGAATAAGGACGTTCGTCATAAACTTTCCGTTGTCTGTATCTCCATCCGGCGCGTATTTTGAAAATACGTGTGTGTAACTCAATCGGCACGGCCCGAATACTACTTTGTTTTCTTTTACAATTGGCTTAATCATACTTTCTAAATTTTAATTGTTAAACGTTTATATTTTTAAAATCATCGGCTACGGCATTAAACGCAGGGCGTTTGTCTGTTTCCGGTACCAGAGTTGGTTTACCTTGCGGTTTGTCAATATAATCCGAGCATAGGGCCGTAAATCTTTTCTTTCCGCACAGGCGTTCCAGATCTGTTATTGTTCTTAGCTCGGCGGGTTTCAGGTAGTCACTTTCATCAAAGCCGTTATTATCTAGGATGCCGCCTACTTTGTCAGGGTCCGTTATCTTTCTGTTACTGCGTCCCTCAACTATCTTATATCCAACATATTCAATACCAGCCAGGGCTTGAGTTAAGGCAAATTCTTCGATTCCTGCCAACCATGTCTTAATCGTGGCTATTCGTGGTAATACAATATTTTGCATGTCATCTTTGCTAACTAATTTAAGATCATCAAATTTATCAGCGGTATCTACACATTGCATGGCCAGGGCTTTACAGCTACATTTAACGCGGCAGAATTGGCACCACTCACCGGGCAATTGTTTACCGTTGCCGTCAAAAGCTTCTTTAGCTTTGGGCGTTAATTTCAGGGCTGCCCATTTCAGTAAATCGTCGGTGGTTAGTTCATATTCACTTAGATTGTCTATACGTGGCTGTATTATAGTCATTCGCACCCGGTTAATGTTGTATTCAAAGCTGTATGCTTCATAGGCTCCTAGCGCATAAATCATCATTTGCGGATTTTTTTCCGCCGATACGCGTACACCTTTTCCATACTTGAAGTCTATTATCTCCAAACAACCGTCTGCAATGATCATGGCGTCGGCAGTTCCAAAAGCTTCCGGCACATATTTGGAAAAATCTAATTTTGTTTCGATTCTTAGCTGCGCGTCCTTTGTTTTAGCCCGGGCGGCGTTAAACTTTTCCATTACTATAGTGTAGTAGGTGTCCGTGTATTCGTCCATTTCTCCAGTGTGATATTCGGCATCTAGCTGCTTAAATTCTTCTATTTCGCCATCCGTTGGTAGGCCGAAAAAAGTTTTTAGCTTATAAGCACAATAGGCGTGTGCAAGTGTTCCCTCTTGGGCGTAGGTCGTTTCTTTGTTCGGCGCATTAACCTCTAAGCGTGGTGCTGCCGTGCAGTTCATCCAGCGATGAGCCGCGGAGGGGCTTAATAGTGCGTGTGTTCCTGGCATATTAGAAAGGACATTTAGTTTCTATTGTTCCGTCGTCGCCTATTATCAGTTCGTCGCACTGGCTAATAAAAGATCCACGTTTGTCGGAAGGTAAGGCACTGGGCTTGTCTGCTCCAAGCATGGAGCTTATATTTTTAAAGCTGGCCGTTAATTGCTTGTGGTACTTTTTGTACTTCTCACCGTCGGTATTTTCTTTATAGTCCTCACCTTCAATACGTGTACGTGTTCGGTGCATAGCAGCGCGTACGTCCTCTTCGGTTAATTCCTTTTTCTCCTCCTCCGCGGGTGTTTCCTCAGGCTCCGGCGCTGCTGATTCCTCGGCGGTAGCTTCCGGTTCTGCCTGCTCGACTTTAGATTTACGCGACTTACGTGCCGGCTTTTCCTTTACTGGTGTAGGTGCTTCTTCCGGTGCTGGTTCTGAACTTGTAGCCTCTATGGGCTGCGTTTCTTTTCGTAGGATAGCGCTAACTAACGCTACCAAATTCGGCGTTACGCCTAAATTTACATGCACTGTGATTTCAAAATTTGTCATAATACAAGGGTTTAATAAAAAATGTAGATTATTATACTAAATATAGCGAAAAGTACCAGGGTAAACACTACGGCTAATCCCGCGTCTTTCCATTGTTCTTTATTCCATTTCGAAAGGTTCATAATTTTAATTATTATAGGTACATACTCTGCCAGCACTTAATAATTTCGGCGCCGGTTGTTACTTTTTGGTTTCCTGCTTTGCGTACACGAAAGCGCAGGAGGTTGTTAGCTTCGTAACGCTTAATCGTATGACGTTCTACACGAAGTGCGTCTGCTACCTGTTTCTGTGTATATAGCCCCGCGGGTTCTACTATAGGGCGTGTCGTTATCATACTGGATTCTTTGTTATGGTTAATCGATTGTTAACGTAGTCTGTCTGTACACTAAATTTACAAGGCTCTAAATTTTGTACTTGATAGGCTGTTGTTTTTCCATTGTCGCACGCCTGCGCACTTGGCAGGTTAAACGTACGCGTTTCGCCTATGGTCATTGCACGCAAATGCTCTCTTGTTACTTTTTCAATTTCTTCCATAATTGCCAAATTTTATTAATTCTACTTATTTACTTACTTATATCTTTGGCGGAAATAAAAAACTATCGTATATTTGCGGTTGAATTTGTTGTGTTGGGCAAATATGCTCGATAGTTTTTTTATGTCGCTTCCGACTTACTTACTTATATCGGTGGCAAAGATACGGTATTACTCGGTATTACCAAATTTTTTTTAATAAAAAGATAGGTATTTAATAGTATTTAACAGTAAATAGTAGATTCATGAAGCAAATAGATGTGGTTGAAAGACTAAAAACCTTTATGGAATTGGATTGTAGTACGCCTGCCAGTTTTGCTAAATTAGCCGGCGTTGATGCTTCTAACTTCGCAAAAATGTTAGACGGTAAACAAACCATAACTGGGCAGACACTTAAAAAGCTGTCGGCTGCCCATTCTATAAATTTTTCCTGGCTACAAACGGGCAAAGGTGATATGCTTACATCCTCTAATGGCCCGACTGTTAATACAGGTTCCGGTAGTACGGATAAAGTAGAAACACACGACGATATTATAGCCGTGTATGAAAATCTGATATCGGAATTGCGAGCCGACAAAGCTAGGCTGTTATCGCAAAACGAAAAGCTAATACAAATGTTAGACAATAAAAAATAAAGCTTATGAAAAAAGTGATTTTAATTTTTTCCGTAATATTATTATCTGTAGCGGCCAGTGCTCAAAATGATAGTATAGGCGTGTATGCTTATATAGATGGCGTGTATAAATCTATTATGCCCATAAATTACCAGCAAACTAAAATAGGTATTGGAAAAGCATATAATATCTTTGCGGGCGCTACAAGCGTTAATCATTTTAGCAAGCAGGCTAAATTTAGGCTTTATTTCGGTGCAGTTACTCCGGATAAACTACAGACCTACTTTACTTTTTCTAACGCCTATAGCATCGCAGATTACGGTGTAGGAGAATTTAAGGTGAAAAAAGATAGTAGGCTGCTGGCCACTGTACGTGGCTCCATCTTTGGAATTAAGGGCGGTACGGTTAAATCAGATAACGTAAATGTACTAACCGATACAGTACGAGCGAGCGTGTATGATATAACCGTAGCAGGGAAGCCAGGCGAATACTGTATAATGGTTACACGTAATGGTGCAGGCGCTTATTACGGTGTCTACGATTTTACTATAACAGAATAAGCAAAAATCAAGCAAATGTAAAATTAATAACGTAAGTAATTGTAAATCAACAAGTTATAAAATTATGGGATTATTAAATGGAAAGACAGCCCTTATTACAGGTGCTGCACGCGGTATCGGTAAAGCTATCGCATTGAAGTTTGCATCTGAAGGTGCAAATGTCGCATTCACGGATTTGGTTATTGATGAGAATGGTAAAGCTACAGAAAATGAGATTGCCGCTTTAGGTGTAAAAGTTAAAGGATATGCAAGTAATGCTGCTGATTTCGCACAGACAGCAGAGGTCGTTAAGCAGGTAAATGATGATTTTGGATCAATAGATATCTTGGTTAACAA
>Ga0302286_10000704_pt1 | contig 26524 bp, 34 predicted proteins | sample III_Fen_E2_3_FD_198765 | JGI IMG/M metagenome (GOLD analysis project Ga0302286, IMG submission 198765) | Peat permafrost microbial communities from Stordalen Mire near Abisko, Sweden - III_Fen_E2_3 | ecosystem: Environmental > Terrestrial > Soil > Wetlands > Permafrost | place: Sweden: Abisko...
CCAATGCAACAGGAACAAAACCTACCTGATCCACTTTATACAAAGTATAGTTATCCATTTTGCCCAGTATGTCAGTTAAACCGTTATTGGCCATAATGAACAATGGTCTGATCAGTTGAGCTACAATGCGACCAAACGTACTGTACGGATCAAGTAATAAAATCAGAGATGAGCTTCCGCAGATAAAAACAATAACCGTTACGAGTAAAATTGAATAACGAATCAGATTGTGTGGTTTAAGAAATACAAACCGATATTGTTTCGCTTTTTTTCTGAATAATCGTGATTTCCATGATACAATATCCTGATAAACTCCCAAAGGGCAAATTGTAGAACAATATATTCGTCCAAAAAGTAAGGTTAATACAACTAATGCAATTAGCACAAAGACATTCAGCGACAAAAGTGCCGGTATAAGTTGTATGCTCAGGAACTTGTGTAGCTGCAGTGGTAATTTACCCGTAAAATCAATGAAAAATAATAAGATGGGCAAAAAGAAAAATATAGCTGAAGCTACACGTATTTTTTTTAGAAACTTCATGGAAATAGATTGAGAGGTAGTTTTGCGTAATTTTTATTAGAGCTTAATTCTCTTTACGTTGAGTTTATCAAGATTTTGTGTGCCAACTCTCAGTTTTTCAGCTAAGCCTATGTGTCGGACATCTTTAATGTCAGTTGGTTGTACTTGAGAAAATAATTTCATTGCAGCTGTGTCGGCGGCAACAAAATCAGGTGAAACAATCAATGATTTGAGAGTTACCACATCGGCTTCCGATTTACCTTGCGGACCATTTGATTTCATTATACGATAAGCATCAACGATATTAAGTGCCGGACTTTTGTGGAATGTGGCAATGTCTGCAATGCTTTGGTGTAGATCATGGCTATGAAAAAAACCTCTGTCCCAGACTATTCCCATAAGATTCTTCATGGAAATAGAGTTTTTAGCTCCTCCATGATGTTTCAATACAGGCATGTTAAACCACACATCACACTCCAGTAGCGCATTGTGTATTTTCGCTTTCTTCAAACTGACACCTCGCGGCAAATCTACCTCACGGTAATATGATTCATTATTGGCAGGGACCATTTTTCCACCGGCATCAGTTACTGCTTTTTCAATTCCGCTGTTGGAGTAGCATTTCTTCCAATCCTGACATGAATTATCGAAGACAACAACTTCAGAAGCACCTGCACTTTTACAAAGTTTTACAAGCGTTGCTACCAGTTCGGGGTTTGTGTTGGCCGCCAGTTCTGGCTTTCTGTCCCAACCAATGTTCGGTTTGATAACTACCTTCTGTCCTTTCTTTACAAAATGTCCTATGCCACCCAATTCTTTCATTGCACGAGTAAGCATAACGCCGGGTTCGCCACCCATAACCGCCACTAAATCGGGTTGAGATTGAACAGCTAAACTATTACTCGATACAACCGATCCCAAAGCATTTGTTTTAAATACAGAGGCTAAACCTACAACTGCTGCTGACTTGAAAAAATCTCTTCTTTTCATAATTTATTTGACTTATTGGATTATAAAGCTATATGATATTAAATTACATCTTCAGATTCAATTGGTTTTCTTTTTACAACCAAGGCACTTAATTCCCAAAGCGCATAAATCGGAATGAAGAACAACATTATTGTCAATGGATCACCAGTTGGTGAAAATATAGCTACAATTACAAATAACGTGAAAAAGGCATGTTTTCGGTATTTGTTGAAGAATCCCCGATGTAAAATCCCTAATTGCGATAAAAACCATGTAACTATAGGCAATTCAAATACCAATCCCATAAAAAAACAAACCATCAAAAAAGTATTCATGTACGAATCCAAAGACACACTTTGTTCGATGTACTTGCTAAGTTGATAGCCTGCTAAATACCTTAAGGTAAGAGGGAACAAAAAGAGATATCCTACTGCAACTCCAAGGTAGAATAATATATTCCCAAAGAAAAATACTTTACCGGCATTTCTTCTTTCGTTTTCATATAGTGCGGGCTTAATAAATATAAACAGTTGGTAAATGACAAATGGAAAGCTAAATACCAATGAAAACCATAATGAAGACGTAAGATGAACCAAAAACTGTGATGCAAGATTAATGTTGATTATTTTTACATTAAAAGTGCCTGTAATGAAATCCGGGAAATAAGGTATTTTTTTGCTTATCTCGTTAATCCAATGATAAAGAAAGAAATCATTTCTGGAAGGGGCTAGAACCACATTATCGAAAATTCCTTTCATAAATGCAAAGAAAACCAGAGAAGCTATTCCAACAAATCCGGCAATCCGAAACAGAGTTGTTCTTAAATCATCCAGATGATCCCAGAAAGATTTTTCGGCGTCATTCGGCTTACTCATGCTTATTTAGCTGAATCTGATTTTTCTTCTTTAGTCTCTTTTTTTTCGTTTTTTGTTATATCTTTTATGTCTTTCATTTCATCTTCAACTTCATTAAGTCCCTCTTTGAAACTTCGAACTCCTTTGCCAAGACCTTTCATTAGTTCGGGAATTTTTTTACCTCCGAATAATAATAAAAAGATTAAAGCAATAACAATAACTACAGGCGAATCTAAAAATAATAAGTGATTCATAATTATGCAAATTTGTGTGTTGATTTATAGTTTAATTGTATAAAGTGCTGTAAAAATACAACTATATTTTTATACAGAGAAAGCAAGATTGATAATAATTCAGATTAGGGCAGTTAAGGAAGCTTAATTTCGGATTAATTGTCCAATTTTATCTTAACCAGCTCTTGCAGAGGCATTACATCAGCTATATTTCTGATTTCAAGTTGCAAAGACCGACCCTCCATGTATACTTTCGATTCTGTTAATAGTAGTTTGATATAATCTGGTAAGTTGCTATCAATGATTTTTAGATAGGCTTTATTGCCAAATATGAATGCTATTCGGAAATATCCATCTTCGGGACCTACAAAAAATACATTCCTTTTCTTGTTGAAAACTTTAATTGTCCAACCTATTTTAGCTCCATAAAACTTCCATTCCACAGAGCTATCACCAAAATCGGCTTTGATGAAGGAGATGATATCATCCAAAATCTTTTTCGTTTCACCTAAAGCCGATGAGAGCATTTCGTCGGTAGGTTGTTGCAGTTTGTTGTTGAAGTAGCCCGACATGTTTGTTTGATGTTTAAGTTATCAACTAATCGTCAGCCATGAAGCAAGTTAGATAAAATGATACAAGAAAATGATAGTTGCATCCAAAGCGGTTTTCTTGTTTCCGTTTATTTCCATTACAACTTGTATCTCGGCTTTGGTGGTTCCTCTCAGGTTTTTCACCGCTTTCAGTTTGGCTCGCACACGCACTTCGCTGTTGACTAATACGGGCTGGTTGAATCGGAGATTCTCAATGCCGTAGTTTACAGTTAGTTTTGAATTGTTTACTTCTACCACTTCGTTCCATAGATAAGGTAGTACTGATAGATTTAAGTAGCCGTGAGCAATCGTCGTTTTATATGGACTTTCAGTTTTTGCTCTCTCAGCGTCAACATGTATCCATTGATGATCCAGTGTGGCATCCGCAAAAAGATTAATTTGTTCCTGAGTAATGGTAATATAATCTGATACCCCTAACTCTTTTCCAACGTATTGTTCTAACTCCTCAAAACTATTGATAACTATTTTACTCATTATAACTGAAAGGTTTAATTACAAAAGAAGCGATATATTGGTATTTCTACCGAGATACAAATGTACAGAAACTTTAGTTTTTATGAAATAGCAAATAATAGTTTTAGGAAACATTTTATTTATAATGTAACAATAGGGTGGAGTTTTTTGTATCAAAATCTTATTTTTTGAATTCTAATGTGGTTAATCGGGGAAAGAATCCTGATTTCAGGTAGAATGGCAGCACATTTTCATGTCCATAGCTGACCGATAAACGAATAGATTTGCAGCTGTTTTTCTGAAGCCATTCTTTACTTTTCTCAATCAGCTCGTGCCCAATACCCTGTTTTCTGAAGTTTGTATCAACAAACAATGAATCTATTTCAGCATTTTTGTCAATATCAATTGTAGACACACAGTATCCGATTGAAGTCAAATTATCTGTTTGAGCAACAAGAATGAAAATGTTGTCTTCCTTAAGCTTCATCCATTTAGAGCTCCGGCTTTCGAATGAAAAAGATTGGTAATGCTCTTTAAAGTAAACAGAGTCAGCAAGGTGGATTTTATTCAGCTCTTCCCAAAGCGGTTTTATCTCCAAAAGATTGCGGATGCTTAGTCGTTTATATGTGATGATGCTCATATTCTCTTAGTTAGCAAGATATCGAAAATAGATATTGACAAAGAAATGGGTTATTAATGCCAGGATTACTGCAAGTGAAAGTCCACCTGTCATGATTAGAAAGAATTCGTTTCGAGAGGTGAAAGAACGATAGAGCTTTGGTAAAATCCAGACCGAATAAGGCACGTACAGGATGAGCGATGTTAGCACAGCCGGAAAATATCGTTGTAAAACGATAGCTCCGGCTATGTGGGGAAAAATAGCGTTAAACAGAAAAACTGATACCAGAATAATTAAAAGATTTTTTCTGCTTGACTCTTTGGGTTGAGTATTAGCCCACATAATCAGTACCCAGACTATAACCGTAACTAACCCTATAGACAGGATCATAGAATTGGCTGAAGGCGGATGAATGGGTAAGGGAAAATCAGGCGGATATTGAAAATGTGTAAAACCGATGGACTCTTCAATGTTGTGAAGTGTGAATAATGTTCCTGCAATCAGTAATTGATTTTTTAAATTTAATCCGCCCATGGCAATTTTCCTGTTTTCTTATTTTGTTCTTTCAGAAAGAATTGCTTCGGTTATTAATACGGCTTCCTGCACGTATTTGGAGCAATTACATTTAAATAAGTCTCGTTTCTGTATTTCGGCTATTCCTTCGGGGGTGTTTATGTCCAATCCATCCAATAAGTCCCTGCAACAGATAGATTTGTTTTTATCCTTAAACTTGCTTATAAGCTCTTGAGATAACTTATAAGCATAAGCTTTGTCGGATTCCAACCCATGTTCGCCTTTACCAAATTTTAGTCCGATTGCCATTAAAGCTCCGGTTACAGCACCACAGGTTTCCTGCATACGGGCAATGCCCGATCCAAAAGGACTTGACAGTCGTAGACAGCTGTCTTTTGACAAACCGAATTCATCTGCAAATACTGATAAAACCGATTGGGAGCAATTAAATCCGCTCTTGAATGTTTCAGCTGCTTGTATTGATTTTTCGCTCATGGTTTATTTGTTTTTATATGTGTGTCGTGAAAAATATGTTAGTTATAAAGAACTTATTTGTTGGCCATTCGGTGAAATTCGCGCAGTTGCTGTTTCTTTTCTGCACTAAGTTTAGTGGATGGTATACCTTCGATGGCTCCTTCCAGTCCATAAAGTAAATGAATACATGCACCGGGATCAAGAGTTTGAAGGCGCAGAAAGGCTTGTTCAGTACCGACGGTTTCTAGTTCAGCGTAATTTTGGATACCTACTTGTATGAGTTTTGCTTCGGTATCTTTTCCTATATTCGGCTGAAGAGATAAATCCGTTTTCATTTTCTTTCGTTTTTAGTCGTTATCGTAAGCATCTAAAGCCGTTTGCAGACAGGAGGAAACGCCTTTCAATCCACAAACAGTAAGTGTTATCAGTATGGTATCTTTAATTTCTTCGCGTGTTGCACCAAGCTTTTTTGCCATTTTTACGTGGAAAAATACCGATGTGCTGTCGCCGGTCGAAGCTTTCATGCCTATGTATATTAATTGTTTTGTCTTTGCATCCAATCCCGTTGTCGATTTCAGTGCTTCAACCAAGTTATCAAAAGCTTTTGCTACATCGGGAGCCTCGGTTTGGAAAGTATTCAGGGTGCTTTTCATTTTACTGTGATGTTTTTTTATTTTATTGCGTAATTAATTCTGATAGTAATGGAAGCTTTTTTGTTTTTTGATGACGTATTGAAGGTGCCTCCATAGCTGAAATCTTCATTGCTGTTTGGTGCCGTGATTTGGAAAACGCCCATATCGGCTTTCAAGAGTTTTCCAAGCGCACCTCCTGAATTTTCGGCAATGGTCTCAGCTCTTTTCTTGGCATCGGCACTTGCTTTGGCCAGCAAATCTATTTTAAGTTCCGATAGCTTGGTATAGAAATATGATGGTTCTAAAGAACTGATCTCTATGCCGCTTTCGATTAGTTTGGTAACTTCGCGCGAAACGACTTCCACTTTATCTATGTTTTTAGATTCTACAGTAACCATTTGCGAAAGTTTGTATCCTGTAAATACAGAGCTGATTTGTTTTCCCTCATCATTATGTTTTGTATCAAATTCCTTTTCAATACTAATGGACGAAAATACGAATTCTTTTTCGGTAATACTGTTTGATTTCAAATACTGACGTACATTGGCTTCGTCGTTTTTGATCAGTGCATAAGCAGCTTTCAGGTCCGATGATTTTCGTTGGTATTCACCTCGCCATACAATCAAATCGCTGGCAAAGCTCTTTTCAGCCAGACCGGTAACTGAAATTGTAACTTGTTTTTTAAATTTGGCTTTGTAAGCACTTGAGAAAATTCCAGCTGTAACAATTATTGCCAAAGCGATAATAATGGTTGGCAGGTTGTTTTTGAGGGTGTGCAGGTTTGTTTTTGTTTCCATAGTAGTGTTGTATAAAAAATGATTTTTTTCTGTAGTTTTAAATCAATACCCCAAAGATAGAAACTTTGTTTTAGTTAACCCAATTATTTCTCAATTATTTGATCCGTGTATGAGTGTTGTGAAATCTGATTAATAATTGAAGCGAAAAATTAATCATAAAATTGAGTATTCAGCTTATTTATATGTAAAATAACTATTACATTTGCAATTGGAAATTCTTCATAAAAAATGCGGCAATAGCTCAGTTGGTAGAGCTTTAGCTTCCCAAGCTGAAGGTCGCGGGTTCGAGTCCCGTTTGCCGCTCTTGTTTTTTTTGTAAAGATGGGTGCCTTGATAGAGGCATCCATCTTTTTTTATCTCATAGGTTGACTTTTTTGAAGAAAATGATTGTTAACGGAAAGAAAATTTATATATTTGAAAAATTTTTATAAATAATTCATTTTTAGCCCTGATAATTAATTATGTGGAAAGATTTTTTCTATTTTTCCAAAGGTCAGCGAATTGGAATTATAGTACTCATAGCGCTTATTGTATTAGTGATTGCAGCTAATTATACGCTGTCGTATTTTTTTACCGCAAGCCAGAAAGACGGTACGGCTTTTCTTGTAGAAGCCGATAGATTTAAAAAATCATTGGTTTCGCGTGATAGTATCCGGCAGGCCGAATGGCAACAAAAATACAAAGAACGACAGCGTGAATATGAAGAAAAATACAAGCGTAATTCTTACGGGTCTTCTTACGGATCTTTCGATAAGAAGATAACATACACGCTGTTCCAATTCGATCCGAATACGGTAGACTCTATTGGATTTGTTCGTTTAGGAATTAAACCCAATGTTGCCTCCGGGATATTGAAATACAGGAAGAAAGGGGGTGTTTTTCGTTCCAAGGCTGATTTTGCAAAGGTTTATGGCATATCGCCGGAAAAGCAGAAAGAGCTTGAACCATTTATTGCGATAGCAGAGATAAAGCAGCTAAAGACTGAGAATGTTTCAACCAAACGAACTGATATAATAGTAGAACTGAATTCAGCCGATACAGCATTGCTTATGCAGGTAAAAGGCATTGGGCGCGGTTATGCTAAAGCTATTGTGCGATTCAGGCAACAAACCGGTGGTTTTGTTTCTGTTGATCAGCTTAGCGAGATTTATGGCATGCGTCCGGAAAATCTGGAGAAAATCAGGCCGTATTGCAAAGTGAACACTGATCTTGTGCAGAAACTCAGAGTGAATGTTGCTACTGCCGAAAAATTAAAAGCTCATCCGTATTTCAACTTTTATCAGGCAAAGGCTGTTTATGAATTGAGAAGAAGAAAAGGAAAATTGAAAGACATAAACGATTTGAAAGCTATTACTGAATTTACTTCGGAAGAGATAAACAGATTGAAACCTTACCTGAGTTTTGAGTGAGTGTAGAGTCTTGTTGTTGCAATTTTTGACTACTTTTGTGGCCTGAAAAATGAATTTAAACTGAATATATATTGAAAACGATTTCTGGAAAAATTGTAGATGTGGTTGCACGTACTGTAAAGAAGGGTGTAGTCTGTATAAAGAATGGAAAAATAGTAGAAATAAGAGCGGCTGAGAATGTTGATGACCAGTACATATTACCTGGTTTTGTTGATGCACATATTCACATAGAAAGTTCGATGATGTTGCCTGCCGAATTTGCCCGATACAGTGTAGTGCATGGTACGGTAGCTTGTGTTTGCGACCCTCATGAAATTGCCAATGTTTGTGGTGTTGAAGGAGTTGATTATATGATTGAAAATGGGAAACAATCTCCGATGAAATTTTATTTTGGTGCGCCATCCTGTGTTCCTTCAACTCATTTCGAAACTTCGGGAGCTGTACTTGATGCTGATGCTGTAGAAGAATTATTGCTTCGTGACGATATTCATTTTCTGGCAGAGATGATGAATTTTCCGGGTGTGATTCATAACAACAAACAGGTTCTGCTTAAACTTCAGGCAGCTCAGCGTATAGGAAAGCCTGTTGATGGTCATGCTCCCGAAGTTTCAGGAGCAGATTTGGAAGCATACGCTGCTGCAGGCATTACTACCGATCACGAATGTATGACTATTGCCGAAGCCGAAGCTAAAATTGCGTTAGGAATGAAAGTTCAGATTCGAGAAGGAAGTGCCGCAAAGAATTTTGACGATTTGCTGCCTCTGCTCTCAAAATATCCCGATAAAATAATGTTTTGTTCTGATGACAAACATCCGGATGATTTATTGAAAAACGGACATATAGATTCTTTGGTGCGCCGTGCGGTGGCAAAGGGTTACGACGTGATGGATGTGCTACGTATTTGTTCGCTTACACCGATAGAACATTACAAACTGGATGTAGGTTTGCTGCAAAAAGGGGATGATGCAGATTTTGTTGTGGTGAATAACCTGAAAGATTTTAAAGTAAAGTCCACTTATATTCGTGGCGAAGAAGTTTCCGGAAATGGAGTTCCGACTTTTCCCCGTTATGTTTCCGCAAAATTAATTAATCAGTTTAATGCAAAAAAAATAACTGTAGAACAACTTAATGTAATGCCGACAGGTGAAAGATTGAAAGTGATTAAAGTCGACGATGGGCAGCTGTTTACCCGAACAGGACTTAAAGTGCCCAAAATCGTTGATGATAACGTAATTTCGGATATAGAAAATGATATTCTCAAATTGGTTGTATATAACCGCTATCAACCGTCGGAACCGGCTATCGGATTTATAAAGAATATAGGGTTGAAGCGTGGAGCGCTGGCTTCTACGGTATCTCATGACAGTCATAATATTGTTGCAGTGGGAACGTCCGACGAAGAAATTGTCTCGGCGATTAATCAGGTTATTGACAGTAAAGGTGGAATTTTGGCTTGCGAAGGTGATCGTGTTTGTCTGCTGCCTTTGCCTGTTGCCGGGGTTATGTCTGCCGACGAAGGTTTTGTGATTGCCCGGCTTTACGAAGAAATTGATGCTATGGCTAAAGAGTTGGGATCAACACTTCACGCGCCTTTTATGACTCTGGCATTTATGTCATTACTGGTAATTCCTGAGCTTAAACTGGGAGACAGAGGATTATTTGATGGAAAAAACTTCAAATTTGTGGAGCTAATGGAGTGATATAATTCAAAATAAATCTAATTGAAAAAGCATGAAACGTATATCTTTATTAGTTTTACTATTTATAGTGCTAAGTGTAAATGGGCAAGAATCATTTGGGAAGTATAGCGTTAGTTATATATATTCGGGAGAAATGTCTCCGCTAAATCTTAAAAGTAATAGGACTGCAAGAGTATATAAAACGACGATGTCAGAAAGTTATAAACAAAATGTTGTAAATTTTGCAGGTCATTATTCCTTTATCTATTGGGGGTGTGGTTCTCCTTGTACAGGGTGCGCCATTATTGACGTAAGGACAGGAAAAGTCTATTCAGGACCGGATTCAGGATTTGGTTATAATTTTAAAAAAGATAGCAGACTTTTAATTGTTAACACTAAAGATACTATTAGTAATTCAGGACAAAATCCTTGGGATGAAGTGTATACTGAAGAAATCTAGCTTTGGAAAGAAAAAATTAAGAAATTCATTAAAATAAGAAATTTATAGATGGTGATTTGTTTTAAATAAAAAATCCCTTGTAACAACCGTTACAAGGGATTTTTTATTTATATTGGTCAGCTTATTTAACTGTATCCATGTGTGCGATCAAATCTAACACTTTGTTAGAATAACCCCACTCATTGTCATACCAGCTAACTAATTTTACGAAGTTACCGTTCAATGCGATACCTGCATTTGCATCAAATACTGAAGTGCGTGATTCGTGGATAAAGTCAGTAGAAACAACAGAATCTTCAGTATATCCAAGGATACCTTTCAATTCGTTTTCAGAAGCTTTTTTGATAGCAGCTTTGATTTCATCATAAGAAGCAGCTTTTTCCAAACGTACAGTTAAGTCAACTACAGAAACGTCAGCAGTTGGAACGCGGAAAGCCATACCAGTAAGCTTACCATTCAATTCAGGAATTACTTTACCTACAGCCTTAGCAGCACCGGTAGAAGAAGGGATAATGTTACCAAGGATAGAACGACCACCTCTCCAGTCTTTAGCAGAAGGAGCATCAACTGTTTTTTGAGTGTTAGTGGCAGCGTGAACAGTTGTCATCAAACCTTCAACAATTCCGAAGTTATCGTTGATAACTTTAGCCAAAGGAGCCAAACAGTTTGTAGTACAAGACGCATTAGAAACAATAGTTTGGTCGCTAGTATATTTTTCTAAGTTTACACCGCAAACGTACATAGGAGCGTCAGCAGAAGGAGCAGAGATAACTACTTTTTTTGCACCACCAGCAATGTGAGCTTTAGCTTTGTCAATTGTAGTGAAAACACCAGTTGATTCAACTACATAGTCAGCACCTGAAGCACCCCAACCAATAGCAGCTGGATCTTTTTCTGCAAAGAAAGCAACTTCTTTACCGTTAACGAACAATTTACCACCTTTGTTTTCAGCAGTTCCTTTGAATTGTCCATGAACAGTATCATACTGCAACATGTAAATCAAATAGTCAAGATCCAAAAATGGGTCATTTACTGCAACGATTTGTACATCGTTTCTTTCTTGGGCTGCACGGAAAACTAAACGTCCGATACGGCCAAAACCATTGATACCTACTTTAATCATTTTATTTATTGTTTAAAATTGAGTTTTCCTATTTTTCGCCACAAAAGTACTAAATTCTGTCCAAATGACAAAATAGACGGGCTATTAATTGCAGTTTTTTTGTTATTGCAAAGTTGAGATGGCAAATTGTTAGATACCCTCTGATTTGTAGTGAAATAAATGAGCTGACAACCCGTCAAAAATGAATTTAAATGCAATAAGTGGATAGAAAAATTGAATTACTTAGATTTGATATCAAATATTGAGATTTGCTGCTTCTAAAAAAGTCAACCTGCTTAGTTTTTTTAAGCAGGTTGACTTTTAAAAATGTATAGAAGAAATTATTTGTTCTCTTTTTTACAGGTGTTTATACCAAGCAATGTGTAAAGAGGGCAGAAGCTCAGCAAACTTGTGATGGTAAGGACCAACGCCACGAGAAGTGCAACAATTCCGAAAGTCCCGGATAGAATTCCTCTGTAGTATAATACGATCAGAGAGATTGCCACTATCAGGCGAATCAGTTTATCGTATGAACTCATGTTTTTCTTCATAATGTCTTACTTAAGCGGTTAATAAATTGTATATTATATAACAGATATCTTTCGGTTTATGTTCAATATAGTTGACGTAGGTGTAAATGTGAGTGAGAGCCTTCAAACATCCGGAATTCATTAATGCTGTGGATGGAATGTATTATCTTAAGGCAGATTGACACAAATTGCGTCTTCCCCCTTGTGCTTCATTTTTTCTTCATTATCTTTGTCCATCTAAAATCAATTAAATAAAGAACTAGAAGAATGGATATTTCAGGAAAAATTATTGCTGTGTTGCCATTAGCAACAGGACAAGGAAAGAACGGAACATGGCGTTCGCAAGATTATGTATTGGAAACAGGAGATCAATACCCAAAAAAAGTATGTTTTAATCTCTTCAACGATAAAATAGATCAATTCCCGTTGACTATCGACGATCAGGTAAACGTTAGCTTCGACGTTGAAAGTCGTGAATATAATGGTCGCTGGTACACAACAGTGCGTGCGTGGAAAATTGAGAAAGGTGCTGTTGCTGCAGCTCCGATGGCTTCTGCACCGGTTTCGTCTTTCGATGTGGCTCCGGGAGCCGGCGAAGGAAGTGATTTACCTTTCTAAAATACCCCCAACCCCTAAAGGGGAGTAATTGAATTAGTATTATTATATTTAAAAAGCCCCTTTAGGGGTTTGGGGTCAATGAAACAACGAATATTACTAGGTATGAGTGGCGGCACCGATAGTTCGGTTGCTGCCATTCTTTTATTGGAGCAAGGCTACGAAGTCATTGGTATAACGTTTCGCTTCTGGGAAGAGGGTGAGAATTTTCATTTGCAGGATGCTGTGCGACTGGCAGCTCAGCTTGGAATACAGCATGTGACTTACGATGCTCGCGAGGTTTTTATGGCCAATGTAGTTCAGTATTTTATGGACGAATACCTGGCTGGACGCACTCCGTTTCCGTGTGTGAAATGCAACAACGAACTGAAGTGGAAACTGATTTTAGAAGAAGCCGACCGCCTCGGTTGCGACAAAGTAGCAATGGGGCATTACGTAAATATTATTCAGGAAAATAATCATTATTTCGTTGCCGAAGGAAAAGATCCGGAGAAAGATCAGTCGTTTTTTCTTTGGGGTCTGACGCAAGCGCAACTTTCGCGTATCGTTTTTCCATTGGGTCAATTTCATAAAACCGATGTCAGGGCTATGGCGGCTGTGCGCGGTTATAAAAAAGTGTCGGAAAAGAAGGACAGTCTCGGCGCGTGTTTTTGCTCCGGCGATTATCGTCCGTTTCTGAAAAAGCAGTTGAAGAATCCGGATAAGTACATTTATCCCGGTAATTTTCTGGACGAAGAGGGAAATGTATTGGGTACTCACGAAGGCTTCCCGCTCTACACGGTGGGGCAGAGGAGGGGTTTAATCCATCTGAATAGAAAAGTGTTTGTCAAGGAAATTCGCCCTGATACCAACGAAGTTATTTTGGCACCTTTAAAGAGCATGTATAAAACGGAGTTTCTAATCCGCGATGTGAATGTGGTTGATAAATCACTTTTTAGCTCTGAATTTGATGTGCTTTGCCGTATTCGCTACCGGAAGCAAAATACGTTGAGTCGCGTAGTTTTTCTGGAAAATAGAACTGCACGAGTAGAACTCTCGGAACCGCTTGAATCCATTGCTCCCGGACAAACCGCTGTGTTTTATCGGGAAGGGAGAATACTGGGAGGAGGGTTTATTGAATAGCGGTAAGCAGTAAGCGGTAAGCTATAAGTAGTGATAGCTATTTCTTCATTTTGTATTTAGTTGCAGTGAAGATTTTAATGAGTTCATTTGCTTCATCCTTTATAGCGCTATAAAGAGACTTGTCTAAGAGATTTGCTTCCTCAATTAATTCAAGCCAAAATTGCGTTTCATCTGTTTCTTCAACCACAATACAAAGTTTTGAAAACTTTTCAGCTTCAGATCTTCCGCGGGTGAATGCTCTGAAATTAGCCGCTACGGAAGTTCCTGATCGTAATAATTGTTTTCCTATTACTCTTAATTCTTCTGTTTGCTTGCAGTACTTAGCATAAAATACTATAACTGAAACAGCAAATCTTTTAGTTCTGGTTCTATACTTCTCATTAAAATCAGAATACTCTGCCATATAAATAGAGTTTTATGTTTAGTTCTTACCGCTTACCGCTTACTGCTATATTTTTATGTTGTATATCCCGATAAAGTGACAAATGCTGCCGCCGAGTACAAACAGATGCCAAATGGCATGCATATAGGGAACTTTTTTAAACTGATAGAGCACTGCACCTACGGTATAGAATATGCCTCCACCTACTAACCACCAAAAAACATTCATTGAATCTGTTGCGGTAAGTGAATCAATTAATGGTTTAAATGCAACGACTACCACCCAGCCCATGGCTACATAGCAAATGGTTTCGAGCTTGCTGCCTTTTTTCAGGTTCATAAAACTCAAAATGACACCCAATACTGCCGCTGTCCAGATAACGCCAAACAACGACCAGCCCCAGGCTCCGTTTTCTCTCAGAACCACTAACGTGAAAGGAGTGTAACTTCCTGCAATCTGTACATAAATGGCTGCATGGTCGAATTTACGGCGACGGATTTTATTCAGTTCGGTTTTTTCGGCATGATAAAAAGTGGAGGACGAATACATGGTTATCATTGAAATGACAAACACAACATCACTCACAATAGCCCAATTATTACCGGATGCTATAGCTTTTTGAATCAGGAAAATGCCGGCAATGATGGAAAACAGAATCCCGATAGCGTGCGAGTAGGTATTTGCTCTTTCTTCTTTGACTGAATATCTTGACAGATTATGACTCCCACTTCCTGAAGAAGAATGCTGATTGGTTCTTTTCATCTCTATTGCTTAACCGGTTGGGATATATTTCGTAAAACGCGTTCTATCACGTTGTTTTCGAATCCACGACTTTGTGCAAAGCGAAAGAGTTTACCCTGCTTTTCGTATTCAAATTCGTATTTCAGTCCTGTAAGTTTGGTTTTGAGCAAGGCTGCCAGCATTTCATCGTATTCGCCCTCGTCTATGGTTTGCAGGGCAGCGTTTATCAGTTCGTCGCTTAGTCCTTTTTGTTTTAGCGCATACGATATTTTGACTTTTCCCCATTTGTTGAAACGGAACTTATCTTTCACGAAGTACGCACAATAACGTTTTTCGTTGATAAAATCCTCATCGATCAGTCGATTGATGATTTTGGCTTTGTCGTCGCACTCAATGCACCAGGCGTTTAGTTTATCCTCTACTTCCGATATGCAATGCTCGGAGATGGAACAATAGGACGCTGCTTTGTGTAGCAACTCCTCCAGCGTATATTCTTTTTTCATAACATTATAATTTAAAAGCTGACGGCAATAGTACAGGTTACAAATGTAGTTATTTTCTTTCTAAAGCGGTTTTATTGCCAGCGCATTTATTATGGGGTCTTCTATTGTCAACGAGCTAAAACATTGTTCGGATGCAGCGCTTCTGCAAGATAGGCAAACAAACGGAATAGAAGATGGAATGTGTGGAATTCAATTTTTCTGGACATGGTTATCAAGTTTAAAGGTAACAGGAAGGATATACCAAACACTTACATTTTTTCCTTCTTGTTTTCCAGGAATAAACTTTGGTAATAATTTCACTATTCTCATAGCTTCATTGTCACAAGCGGGATAAAGTGATCTTAAAATTTCCAACTTTTCGATTTGACCTGTTTCTGTCACAACAAACCGCACTACTACTCGACCTTGTATTCCATTCTCTTTTGCAATAATAGGATAATGTAGATTTCTAGAAATAAACTCTAATAATTTTAACTCACCCCCTGGGAATTGTGGCATTTGATCTACATTAATAAACACATTTGATCGGTCATTATAAGGAAATCCCCCCGGGAATGCGCATATAATTGAATCATTGTTTGATGTTTGATACATTATTGTATCTTTTATTTCATGTTTATTATTTCCTTTTTTTGAAGTACAAGAAAAAACAATTAAACCAATCAACATTAAAAACAGGATTCTTTTCATAATTCAACGTATTAAATTGATGGCACAAATATAGTAATTTGTCAATTATACTAATTGAAAATACAGTATTTGTTTTTGTATTGTTTATAAATCTGTTGATAACTTTTATTCAATTATTGATTTAAAATATTGCAAGTTTAAAATTAACCGCATATATTTGTGCCGGATTGTTGTCCTTCTTGGAGTTGATTTGTAAAGCCTTATCTGCTTCTTCAACCCTTGGAGAATAAAGCAAAATATACATTCTACGGCTCATATTACTCGTTATTCACTATTCCGGTGCGTAGTTCGCAGGTGTGCAAATTACGATAATTTTCTGAAAAATGCCGTCCGAGCCTTCGGAAAGTTCTGCTGACCCCTCGGCGAAGCGTTCCGAAACTTCGGAAAGTGTTTCTGACCCCTCGGAAGTACATTCCGAGAGTTCGGAAAGTGCCGCTGACCTATCAACGGCAATCTCCGAGAGTTCGGAATGTGCGGATGACTCATCAGCGGCAATCTCCGAAACTTCGGACGGCATTTGGGTTTATAATTTCTAATGTTTTCATTTAAACTCTATAAATACTATGTTTAATTTTTAAAACAAATAGCGTATGGAAATACAAAAATTTGATTTACACAGTCAACGTAATGCAGCGCATTACCAGTTTCAAACCGATTTCAATAGTCTTGTGATCAAGTACTCGCCCCAGGCACTTGGTATCTTTGAAGACTATACGGCCTATCAGCCTTTGTTGCAAGACGAAGGGGTGGCGTTGGTGGCTATCACCAAAAGTGCTACCACCGAGGAGATAGAGACAGGCGACAAAAACCGCGATTTTACGTTTCGTGGCACTGCCGACAAAGTGACGAACAGCCTAAACCACTTCGACCCTCAAGTGCGCGAGGCTGCCAAACGGGTGAAAGTGATTTTCGACGCGTATGGTAATTTAGCTCCTAAACGGGACGATGAAGAATCGGGACTTATCACTAGTCTGATTGAAGATTTGAGAACTAAAGTTCCTGCTGATATTGCTACTATACAACTTATTGATTGGATTGGCGAACTGGAACGGCTAAACAACGCGTTTATAGCCCTGGAAGCTACCCGCAACTCCGAAGAAGCTAAAAAATCGGAACTGCGCATGAAAAAAGTACGCGTGGTAGTGGATGCGGCTTACAATAAAATAGTAAAACGTATCAATGCCCTGATAATAGTAAACGGCGAAGCTCCTTACGCCGAGTTTGTGAAGGAACTCAATGTCCGTATTGGTCGTGCGCAGGACTCGATAGCCCTGAGCAAAGGTAAGGCTACTAAAACTCCCGATACCGAAGTTCCAAAAGCATAACTCCTAAAAACTATCATCCCCTCCTGCTGTTTATGGGGTAAGCGGCGGGAGGGGATGATTTTAGATAATTCTAGGCATATCCTAGTATTTTTATTTGTGATGGGCTAAAATATATTACAGGATATTCTTTTTCTGTACTATGGAGAGCTTGCGATACTATTAACTCTGTTTTGAATAGGTTCGTCAATTTGCTAAAATCAAATATATATTGAGGAACAGGAATGTCTAAAAGTAATTCGCATGGAATAGGTCTAGGTATATCATCAATAATGATTTTATCTATATCATCTCTAAAGGCATCAACAATATTAATTGGGTTAACCTGACATTTTGATGTTACTCCATATAAATTTTGAATTTCAATTGTAATGAGTTTGCCTTTCTCGTTGTCTTTTTTCTCATGTATTATTTCATTTAAATAGCTAGCTAGTATATCAATGATCTCATTTATTGTCAATGGTAAATTTCTCGTTCCATTCCATAAAATAGAACACATCTTGGCTGCTTTTTTTAAATTATTCGTAGATCTTATAAATTCATCGAGCAATACAAATGAAAGAGGATTACTCTTTTGTACTTTCAAATGGGCAAATTGCTTCGAAATTTCTTGTTGAATATTCTTTTTGTATTGGTCATTTTCTTTAGTCTTGGGTAATGTTAGTTCTATACTTTCCACGCTACTTAATTCAGACCAACTTTCAGTCAAGGGGAAGAACCATTTAGTATACTCATCAGAACTCCATGATGAGTGAATTTCTTTATTTTTCAATAGGTCGTAATTAGGCTCATTATTTAGTTCAACCCAATTAAAGACTATATCACTTGAATTAAATATTTTCTTAAATCTATCTTGGTTGTTTATTATTCGTTCTGTTTCAAAGTAAAGATCAAGTAGTAGTTCTAATTCACTTTTATGAATTGGATAAATATCTGCCTCTAGTAATTTAGTAGATGAAGAATTGAAGGGAAACAAAATCCTATCAAAATCATAAAAAGTTTCAATGTTGACATATGGTGTAAATAAACAACAACCTTTTTGAGCATCTAAACGCCATAAATTATCAATTTCAGCTTTAAAAATATATGGAGGATGAACATTGTTTCTTTCAAAAACAAATCTGAACATTTCTACACATTCTCTAAAGTCTTCATCATTTAAACAGATAATAGAACAATCCTCATTAATTCTATTTTTTTTCGAATTCATTGCAAAAAAAAATGCCACGTCAACATCTGATGTAAAATCAATGTAGTTTGTTGGTAAACCATAATGCTGAGCTATTGTGAATATGGTGTCAATACATGATGCATATTTTTTGAGGCTTTCTTCCGTTTTAAAGTAGGTGTTAAACCGTATAATTTTTTCTGTGACTATAGGATATTTCTTTCTTGCAACCCTACCAATGCTTGGTATTACTTCCCAATCTCTTGCTTGTCCCCTAAAAAGGTTGTATTTGCCTGAGATTTGGAATGATTTGGCTAATTCAAGAGCTTCATTGTAGCTATTCACACGATAAATATCACCCATAGTATAATTTGTTTATTATAGTAACTGGTAACTGGAAGTATTTAATTCTTCCGGGTCTCGCGATTTCCAATCGCGATTTTATAATACGCGATTGGAAATCGCGAGACCCAAATATAAGATTTTTATTTTTTTCTATTCACTAAATAAATTCCGGCCAGCACCACCACAGCTCCACCAATTTCGTGAACGGTGAGCACCTCGCCAAGAATAAAAACGGAGAAAATAGCGGTAAATACCGTCTGGCTCAGTAAGCTAACCGATGCCACCGTGGGGCGGATATGTCCCAACGCCTGATTGATGGCCAGCCAACCCAGCAGTTGTGGTACGATTCCCAATGTGGCCAGTGTTAGCCAGGTTTTGGCGCTAAAGCCCCACAGCGGGGTAGACGATAGCAGGCAAATAAGACCCAAGACCAGTGTGCTGGCTACCATAGAAATGGCGGTAAATGAGAATGTATCTAGGTTGACTCTGCCTTTGCGAACGGTGAGTAAATAGGCTCCGTAAAACATGCTGGCTATGATAGCCAGTATGCTTCCAACATTCAGATTGGCTTCTAGTATCTGATTCAAGCCTATAATGATGGTGACGCCCACAAGAGATATGGCAGTGCCTACCCAAAAAATGCGTGTAGGTTTTTCTTTCATAAAAAGCAGTGCGCCTATGCCTACCCACACCGGTGCCAGATTGGCCAACAGGGTAGAAATCGTAGCTTTGGAAAGCATGATGGAGGTATTCCAGAGTGCAATGTCACAGGCAAAAAGTATCCCGCAGATGATGGCAATTTTCACTCCTTTGCGGTCAGTAATGGGCTTTTTGAAGTACAGCCACACGGGGATAATGCCTATAGTGCCGAAAAACATGCGATAGAATGCCGAACCAAATCCGCTTATGTCTGCCAGCTTTACCAAAATAGCCGACCATGCGATACAGAACACGCCAAACAATAACAACAGGTAATGAATCCAGGGGTGGTTTTTATGCTTTTTAATCATGATTGATGGGAGATAAGAGAGCTGGCTATTTTAATGTAAAATGTAAAATGAAGAATAAATACATTGACTTTCTAACTGATCACTGATCACTGATCACTGAAAAGACTGAACGAATCATTCTGTCGTTTCCCGAAATATCTTTTCGAAGTTCTACGTTGCCGAATCCCATAGCGGTAAGTAAGTCCACAGTAGCTTTGCCAAACTGTCGGTTTATTTCAAAATAGAGTTTCCCCTTTGGCTTCAAATGCTGCTGAGCAAAAACGGCAATGCAGCGGTAGAAAAGCAGCGGGCCATTATCAGACACAAACAGCGCCAGATGAGGCTCGTGTTCCAGTACGTTCGGCAATATCGTGCTTTTTTCCTGCTCGGTGACGTAGGGGGGATTACTGACAATAATATCCCATTTTTGGTACGTTTCGGGAGCATTTAGTATATCAACTTTGCTAAATGTTACTTCCAGTTTGTTGAGTGTTGCATTGCTTTGCGCTGTTTCCAACGCTTTTTCGGAAATATCAAAAGCATCGACAGTAGCATTTGTAAATTCATGTTTCAGGCTAATGGCAATGCAGCCACTTCCGGTCCCGATATCGAGTATACTCGGATTGGCGTTGCGGTCATTTTCATTTCGTATCCAGTCTACGAGTTCTTCCGTCTCGGGACGTGGTATAAGTACCGACTCATTTACCTGAAATGGTAACCCGAAGAACTCAGTTTCGCCCAGAATATATTGAATAGGAACATATTCTTTTAATTTTTCAATAAAATTTTCAATCACATGACGTTGTTCATCAGAAAAAAGTGTATTTTTGTTAACTATTATTTCAGTGCGTGAAAAACCGCTAACTTTTTCAATGATTAAATTGGAAAAACTTTTGATTTCCGTATCAGGATAAAGTCCCTGAAGTTCGGACCGGATATGAATAATGGCTGCTTGCATAGCGCAAAGATAGAAAAATTAGTTTCGAGTTACAAGTTGACAAGCAGTGACAGACGCTAAATGGGTATTTGATTTTATGAATTGTGCATTAGGATTATGAATAATGAATTGAAATATATTTCGCGCTGTCTGCAACTGGCTGAGCTGGGAGCAGGATATGTGGCACCAAACCCAATGGTGGGTGCTGTATTGGTTTGCGACGATAAAATTATAGGTGAAGGGTATCATCGTCATTATGGTGAAGCACATGCCGAGCCGAATGCAATCAACTCGGTGAAGAATACAGATTTGTTGAAACAGTCAACTCTATACGTGAATCTCGAACCTTGTTCGCATTATGGCAAAACACCGCCTTGTGCCGATTTAATTGTGTCGAGTGGAATTCCACGCGTGGTCATTGGTACGCTCGACCCTAATCCGAAAGTGGCGGGAAGAGGTGTGGAAATACTTCGTAAAGTCGGTGTGGAAGTGGTGGTCGGTGTGTTGGAAGCCGAATGTAGGGAACTGAACAAACGTTTTTTTATTTTTCAGGAACAAAAACGCCCTTATGTTTTACTCAAATGGGCACAAACTCAGGATGGCTTTATGGATCGGGTTCGTACCACTGTAACTGAGCCTCCTTTGCAAATTTCAAATAGTATTACCAGGCAGTTGACCCATAAAATGCGCTCCGAAAATCAATCTATTCTGGTTGGAGCCAATACTGTTTTGCTGGATAATCCATCACTAACCGTACGAAATTGGTCGGGCAAATCACCCATTCGGATTGGTATCGATCGTCAGAGAAGAATACCCGATGATTTTCATTTGTTGGACGGTAGTATTCCAACGCTAATTTTTACAGAAAAGGATGAGGTGGATAAATTGCATGTGGAGTTTGTGAAAATAGATTTTGGCACAAATAGTGTGGAAACTATTTTGAACGAAATTTACAAAAGAAACATTCATTCGGTTTTGGTTGAAGGAGGTCCTACGATCTTGAATAGCTTTATAGAATCAGGCTTGTGGGACGAAGCTAATATCGAAATTGCTCCACTGCGAATAGTAGAAGGTATGGCTGCACCTGTTTTGCAACTCCAGCCCATCTCCCGTCAAAATTTTGAGGGGCATGATTGGTTGTTTTACAAAAAATAAAAATCATACTTGGAATAATATATGACTCACGTACTAACCATTATTATTGTTATCCTTTATATTTATACTACCCTCGGTACTATTTTGGTGTTGTTGTTGGAAAATCGTAACCCGGCTAAATCTTTGTCGTGGGTATTGGTATTATTATTTTTGCCGGTGGTAGGCATGTTTTTTTATTTATTACTCGGACAGGATTACCGCAAGACTAAAATTATTTCGGAAAAAAGCATTCGTCGTGTAACCGACAGGCCGGTTGCGTCTTTCGACATTTCGAAACTGGACAGAACGTTGATGGATGATAATCAGTTGAATCTGGTTAAACTTCTTTATAGAAACAATGAAGCAGCCGGTTATGCTTTCAATAAAATAGATGTGTTTTCTGACGGTGAAACTACATTTGAATCCATCTTTGAGGCTATCAGAAATGCAAAAGATCATATTCATATCGAATTCTTTATTTTCGACGACGACAAAATTTCAAATAAATTACGGGAACTTCTCATTCAGAAAGCAGATGAAGGTGTTCGGATTCGTATGATTTACGATTATTGGGGCAGTTTTAAGCTATCTAAGAAATACATCAAGTCATTACGCAGTTCGGGGATATACGTGCGTCCATTTTTACCCTTCCGCTGGCAAATTTCCAGAAGTAATAAAATTAATTATCGCAATCACCGCAAATTGGTTGTTGTTGATGGTGAAATCGGGTTTACCGGTGGTTTGAATATTGCCGACAGGTATATTTATGGCAATAATTTAGGAAACTGGCGCGATACATTTATTCGATTGGAAGGTTCGGCTGTTCATGGATTGCAACTGCTGTTTATGATTGATTGGTATTTTGTTGATCAAAAACTGGTAGAAGGTACTCAATACTTTCCTGAACCTCAACAGTTCGAAGCCAATCTGGTGCAGATAGTGAATAGTGGTCCTGATTCTGACTGGTCAGCCATTCTTCAAGGAATTGCGTCCGCATTTACTTCGGCTACAAAATATATTTATATCCATTCCCCTTATTTTATGCCAACCGATATTATTACTTCCTGTATTCAGATTGCTGCATTGAGCGGAATAGATGTCCGATTGATGATTCCGGTTAAATCTGATTCGCAATTCTCGGATGCCAGCACCAGCAGCTATTTAGGGCAGGTGCTCGAAGCTGGAGTTCGTGTTTATCGGTATACAAATGGTTTTTTGCACAGTAAAGCCATGGTGATTGATGATTTTATTTCCATTGTAGGATCAACTAATATGGACGAACGCAGTTTTGCTCAGAATTTTGAAGCGAATGCATTCATTTATGATCCTAAGACAGCAACTCAATTGAGAGATTTATTTTTGAAAGATATTGAAAACTGCGAAGAGCTGACACTTGAAACCTGGTCGAACCGAAAGAAAAGACAAAAGCTGAAAGAGTCATTTGCCCGACTCTTCAGCCCATTAATGTAAGGTATCCCTCTTGGGTACTTGTTTTTGCTGTAAAAAGACAACTGAATGTTTTCAAAAAAGATTTTTTTAATTACTTTTGTTCCTCCAAAAAATAGCGGGATGTAGCTCAGCCCGGTTTAGAGTACTGGTCTGGGGGACCAGTGGTCGCAAGTTCGAATCTTGTCATCCCGACTGCTATTTATAAAAGGCTTGCACGTTTGTGTAAGCCTTTTTTGTTTTAATATGAATTGTGACGTTTATTGTTTATAAATGCTGATCGCGTTGAACTTACAGGCTTGCATACATTTTGTACAACTGGTACATTTGTCGGCATCATACATAAGTACTTGTTCATATACTAGAGTGTCGGCAACGTATAAAAATGATTTGTCAATTACTTTATTGGGACATACCTCAATGCATTTCCAGCAAGCTGTACAGGCAAAGGCATCCAATTGGACGAATGCTGTATGTGTATTATCGTTTTGAATCAATGTAGATTTCATGTTTTTCAGGGAGTTAATGTTGATAATTTAAGGAGCAGTACATTAATAATACAGATGAAAAAGTTCTCAGCAACAAGACTAATTATTGTTATTGTATTGTTCCCCTAAATTTGCTATATAGCAGAAAGATTAAATGACCTGTTATGATTATTGGGTGTACCATGCTTTAAAATCAGAAACACGGGCTTTGCTTACAATGATTCTTTCTGGTGCTGAAACGACCAGATTTACCGATATTTTGCTACCAAACCAGATAGAAATATCTTCAATAGCTTTGTGAGCTACAATATACTGCCGGTTGGCTCTGAAAAACCGTGCCGGATCCAGTTGTGTGTACAAATCGTCGAGTGTGGCATCGATCGCAAAGGTTTTGTTGTCTAAGGTAAGAATGCTCACATTTTTGTTGCCGGTATAAAAGCAAGCTATTTTATCTGTTGCCAGTGGAATGAGCTTGTCCTTGTGTGGAATCAGAAAGTTCGATTTATAATTTTCTTTGTTCTGCCTGAATGAGGCTAACAGCCTGGCCACAGCTTCGGCTTCAATATTTTTCTCGACCGGTTGCAGGTTGTGAAACTTGGTCATGGCTCGCTCCAGGTTTTTGAGATTGATGGGTTTGAGCAGATAGTCGATACTATTCACTTCGAATGCTCTGAGTGCATATTCATCGTAGGCTGTGGTGAATATTATGGGACAGGTGATATTCACTTTCTCGAAAATAGCAAACGACGAACCGTCAGCAAGGTGGATGTCCATAAATATCAGTTCGGGCGCCGGATTCAGCGAAAACCACTCGACAGTTTCGTCAACACTTTGCAGAATGGCTATTACTTCCACATCAGGACTTAGTGTGGTCAGCATTCGCTGAAGGTTTTGCGCAGCTACATGTTCGTCTTCAACAATTACAGTTTTCATATCGGTTGGACTTTATTGGCATTTAAGACTTCTGGTTAACAACAAAATGGACTGCCCAATTTAATCTCTTCAGGAAATTTATCAGCATTCAGTTCTTTTATAAGAGGTAATTCCACACAAAAAACATCGTTGGACGAAATAACAATTTCTTTTTGGAATAGTAAATTATATCGTTCAGCCAGATTGCTCAATCCAATACCTTCACCGGTTTCGGGTGCATTTTTAGGTTGAATCTTATTCCATATTTTTATTGAATCGTTACGAGTGGTCTCGATATGGATAACCAGGGGTTGTTTATTGCTTAGCACATTGTGTTTGATCGCATTTTCAACAAGTAGTTGAATGCTGATGGGCATGATATACGAGTTTTTATATTCGTTTTCTACCTGAATATTCACGTGTAAACTGTCGCCATATCTTATTTTCATTAAACCAACATAAGCCTCTGTAAAATCCAGTTCGTCGCCCAACTGAATAATTTCTTTATTACCTATGGTATACCGAAACACCGACGATAAGTTTTGTACATACTCGTGCGCTTTTTCCGTATCCATACTGATCAGGCCGTCAAGTGTATTCAGAGAGTTGAACAGAAAATGCGGATCAACCTGGCTTTTCAATACTTCGTAGCGGGTACGAATGTTTTCAGCCACCAGTTTTTCGTTTTTCAGCATGTTTTGCTGGTTTTCGTATACCGATGAGAGTAAATAAGTGGTTAGTATAACGATAAGTGCAGAAATAAGATCTGTCATTAATACAGTTCTTGAAAACTGAGTGGTTCCGCTGGCTATCTGAGGATAAACGTAGGGAAATAAGTGACAGAATAAGATGTTATAAATATATGCAAAGGCAAATGACCCTAAAAAGCTGACCCATACCCACAGTCGTTGTTTTGAATGGACTTCCATGATGTGGAAATTTAGCCGGAAAAGCAGGTAAAGTAGCAATCCGTTAGAAAGAAAAACAAAAAAGACAATTCTCAGATTATCTGCGATAATTTTTTGATTGTAACTATATCCAACCATTAAAATAGCATCGAGAATGATACTAATATAAAGAGTTAGTAGAATAGCATATTTATGAGTAAACGGATTAAGTATAATGTTCTTCTTCATGATATTTCTATTTAAAGATGCGTTAAAGGTATAGAAAATAATGGATATATTTCCGGAATCAGGGCAGTTATTTTTTGTTTTATGAATTGACGGCAATTCCAATTTATGCATTCCATCCATTAATTGTCCCCAATTTATATGCCGTGTTATTGTCTACATTTTCATTTCTGTAATAGATTTGTTAGAAACTGATTTGTTGGGTTTTGGCTGAACTTCTATATTCTAATTTTTTGTTATCCGGTAAAGAACAGTAGATTCTTCACTTCGTTCAGAATGACAGATTATTACATTCTCTTTGTAAGGGATGGGGGTAGGTTGGCGGCGTAGCCGCCAACCTACCCCCATCCCCCAACATAAAACATTGATTGTCATTTCGAACGAAGTGAGAAATCTTTTATAAAGTTCCATATATAAAATTTACTGGACAATGATTCTAATTCTCCTTTTAAGTACAAGTAATATTCTACCTGTACTTAAAAAAAGAGCTTAGTTGTTAATGGTTCCAATTACTATATTGTTATGCAATGCTTGTTTCAAGCTGACGGGCTTTTACCTTTTTAATCAGCTTTTTTCTGTTGAACGATCGGATTTTCGATCCGATGCGGTCGAATATATAATACACGATTGGCACCACCAGAAGTGTAAGCACCATCGAACTGGTTAGTCCGCCGATAATTACCCAGGCCATACCATTCTTTATTTCGGCACCATTGCCCGAGGCCAGTGCAATAGGAAGCAT
>Ga0302286_10000705_pt1 | contig 26519 bp, 28 predicted proteins | sample III_Fen_E2_3_FD_198765 | JGI IMG/M metagenome (GOLD analysis project Ga0302286, IMG submission 198765) | Peat permafrost microbial communities from Stordalen Mire near Abisko, Sweden - III_Fen_E2_3 | ecosystem: Environmental > Terrestrial > Soil > Wetlands > Permafrost | place: Sweden: Abisko...
GTGTTGAGCGAATATTCGCGGGGATTTTCTTCATAATCAATATAGGTTTCGGGAATAATATTGTCTTCTTCGTGACCCGAAACAAGGTCGATATGTTTTTCGCCATGCGTATTGACGGTGGCTCTGAGGCGAAGGTGTTCGTCCACTGCTTTCTGGAACTGTTCGCGGAAATCGGGCACCTCTTTGGTAATAGTTTCCAGTTCCGAGCTATTGAGCGTAAAGAAAACACCCGGTGTGATGGGACGCACCGTTACCGACGAGGGTTTGTCTGAAATCAAATCGGCTTCCCCAAAATATTCACCTTGCGTTAAAATGCCGATACGCAACTCTTCGCCGTGAGGACCTTTGCTGATAAGTTCGGCCTGACCACTGGCTACGATAAAGAATTTTTGGTCGTCGCCTTCGTTAATCAGGTTTTGTCCGAGTTCCACCTCTTCGATGGCAAACCGTTTGGCCAAGCGGTTGACAATGGTTTCGTCGATATGCGAAAACAGGGGAATACGACGCAATGAATCGGCACGAAAAGCAGGCGTACCGTCCAGATATTCAATTTCAATCCGTTCCGATTTTTTTAGTTCAACTTTGGTGCGGTTCACACGGTACGTGCCCGAATCGACTTGCACCCAAGGTAATACTTTGAGCAATAAACGCGGGGTGATTGACCCCATCTGGGGGGCTGTTTTGGTGGTGGTTGCCAACTGTCGGGCGGTAGCAGTGGTTACGCTGCGTTGTAAATCATTTTTAGCCATGTGAATTAATTTTGTTCCTCAATGCAACATTGAAGATGTGTGTAAAAATATAGTATTGAGCCAAGTACCAAGAGTCAAGACAAAAATCAGATTCCCAATCCATCCATAAACGAATTCTCAATTGCTTTTTGCTGAGTAATGCGGGTGTTGGGTGGTATACTTGTGGTGAGCCATACGTTACCGCCAATCACAGAACCGGCACCGATAGTGATGCGTCCCAGTATGTTAGCGTTGGCATAAATCACTACGTGGTCTTCGATAATAGGGTGACGGGGTACATTGATCGGATTGCCATGATTGTCAAGTGAGAAACGTTTAGCTCCCAGTGTAACACCTTGGTAAAGCGTTACATGGTTGCCAATAATTGTGGTTTCGCCGATAACCACACCGGTGCCATGGTCAATGCTGAAATATTCGCCGATTTCGGCTCCCGGGTGTATGTCGATGCCGGTTTCGGAGTGAGCCAACTCGGTGATAATGCGCGGCAATACCGGAATGTCCAACTTAAGCAGCGCATGTGCCACCCGATGATTGAATATCGCTCGGATAGCCGGATAGCAAAATATTACCTCTCCATAACTTTGTGCAGCCGGATCGCCATCAAACATCGCTTTTACATCGGTAGATACCAAACGTTTGAGTTCCGGTATCTGATCGATAAATGTCAGGGTGATTTCCTGTGCCAAAAGCTTAGAATCCAGACACTTTTGGTCGGATGAATTAAAGCAAAGTCCATTGTGAATCTGTTCTTTCAACAGTCCGTACAAGCGTTCAATGTTCACGCCGAGATGATATTCCAACGTGTTGGGATTGACAATAATATCGCCATAATATCCGGGAAAAACAATGGCGCGAAGCAGTTCAATCACTTCGCTCAACTTTGCCAATGAGGGCAGTGGTTTGTCGTGCTGCGGAATGTATTGATACTCTACCACATTGTTTTTGCTGAGTAACGAAATATTTTTCTGAAGAATTTGAACTGCGTTTGGTTTCATAAGAAAAAGATTGGGTGGTCATTTACAAGGTGATATCTATTTCCACCTCTTGCGATTGTCCGTGTTGTATCCGAAAAGCTTTCACCACGGGTAGAGTCCCGGACAACGAAATAATAAGATACAGAATATCAGGGTCATAAGCCAGCCGAATATCTTCTTCCGAAGGACGGGCAGGTGTTGCAGGATGGCTATGATAATTAGCAAGAATGTTCAGACCATCTACACGCGAAAGCCGAAGAACCTGAAATTGTTCAGCCGGACTGAACGAAAAATGTTCGGGACTGTGGTCGATATTCGTCATGGCGTAACGTTTTTCCACCTTCCACTCTTTTCCGGCCAACAATCCACAGGCTTCGTTCGGCAGTTCGTTTTGCGCTTGCTCAATCAATGCTTTGATGATATATTGCGGAATTTGAATCATTTTTGAATGACAATTAAATGAGTTCCTTCCACTTCGGCAGGTGATACGGACAGCACCTTGTAGCCTTGTTCCTGAGCACTTCCGGGAATGTTTTCCAAAGGTTCGCCTTCGCTTACCAACACATTCAATATATCGCCCTCTTTCAGTTTCGACAATTCAATTTTTGTCTTCACGAAGGTCATTGGGCAATGTTCTTTTGTAATATCTATTTTATAGTTAGCCATAATAATTTTGTTGAATTGTTTAATATCAAACCGACGAAACTAATTACATATCATTTTCGCCATCTCACCATCTCACCATCTCACCATCTCACTATTTATATGAATAGCGTTTGTCCGCCTTCGGCAATTTTCAGGAAGGTAGCTACTCCCAGTACGTCTTTCACTTCGGGAATAAAATCTTCTTTGCTAAGACCCAGCACGTGCATGGCCATTTCGCAAGCGTAGAAGTTAATGCCCAATATTTTGGCAGCTTCAACAAGCTCTTCAAGCGTAGCCACGTTGTTTTTTCGCATCAGGTAACGGAAAATTTTAGGACTGATACCTGCAAAGTTGAGCCGACTGACGGGCGCCACTCTCAGTCCTCCCATAAAAATGCCGAATACTTTGGGTAAAAACCCTTTGCCAACGGGACTGCGACCTTGTTTAATCTTAATTGCATCCAATCCCCAAAAGGTGAAAAACAGGTTCACTTCGTAACCTACAGCAGCGGCACCGGTAGCTAAAGTGAAAACCGCGGTGAGCTTATCAAAATCGCCACTAAAGCCAATGATAGATAGCTTTTTAGTGGTGGAGTCGAGTTGTATAGATGGTGTTGCCATAATTGATGAGTTAATGTGCTAATTTGGAAATATGTCAATGTGCTAATTCAATTTGCAGCTGAAATGGTTTGCATTACAGATTCTTAAAGTCTCCCTTCGGGGGATTTAGGGGGTTTCTTTAGTTCGCAAGCTGCCTGTTCGTAATCGACTAAGCCGGTGACAGTAGGATGGTCGCCACATACAGGACAATTGTGATTATGCTTGACATTTACTGTGCGGAAATTCATTGTTTTAGCATCGAAAGTCAGCAAGCGGTTGGTCAGCAGTTCACCCACTCCGGTGAGGTATTTGAGCGCTTCGGCAGCCTGAATAGTGCCCAGCATTCCCGCAATCGCCCCCAACACACCCGCTTGCGAGCAAGTAGGAACTGCGTTGGGAGGCGGAGGGGCAATAAACACACATCTATAACATGCCGAACCCGGTACATGGGTAATTGTTTGTCCGTCGAAACGGAGAATGCCGCCGTGCGAAAATGGCTTTCCGGCCAATACGCAAGCATCATTAATCAAAAACTTGACCGGAAAATTATCGGTTCCGTCAATGATAAAGTCATACTCTTTGATGATTTCCAAGGCATTGTAGGAGGTTAGTAGTTCCTGATAAGTCACCACATTCACATCGGGATTAAGTTGGTTGATTTTCTCTTTGGCAGAGATAACCTTGGGTTTGTCTACATCGGCTGTGAAGTGTATCACCTGACGTTGCAGGTTCGATAAATCCACCACATCGCCATCGATAATGCCGAGTGTGCCTACACCTGCTGCTGCCAGATAGAGAGCCGCCGGTGCACCTAATCCTCCTGCTCCGACAATCAACACTTTGCCGTTGCGTATTTTTTCCTGCCCTTCCACGCCTACATCTTGCAGTAGAAAGTGGCGGCTATAACGTTGTATTTGGTCTTCTGAAAAATCCATCTTTTTAATTTACCATTTTAATATTTACTATTTACTATTTACTATTTCATTAAGCGAGTAGCACGCGCGTTCTGTGCATTAAATAGTAAATTGAGGAATTGTCAATTATTTTGCGCCTCCGCCCATAAAGTAAAGAAAATCTACTTCGTCGCCTTCTTTGATTTCGGTTGTATTGTATTGTTCGCGCAATACAAATTCGCCGTTGAGTTGTACCGAAACCATTTCAGGCTGTTTCACACTATTAAGTTGGATTAAGTCGAGAAGAGATATTGTGGATGTTTCAATGGTTTGTTCTTTACCATTGACTGTTATTTTGCTCATAATTGTGTGTATGATTGTGTGTTAATTATTCATTGTCAAACTGATAGAGTAGGGTAGAGAGGTAGCGCTCACCGGTGTCGGGCAAGATAGCCACAATGGTTTTTCCTGCATTTTCGGGGCGTTTTGCTACCTGAATGGCGGCATAAGCGGCTGCTCCCGATGAGATGCCTGCAAGCAATCCTTCTACGCGAGCCAATTCACGACCTACTGCGAAAGCTTCTTCGTTTTTTACTTTGAAGATCTCGTCATATATATTGGTATTCAATGTGTTGGGAATGAACCCGGCACCAATACCCTGAATTTTGTGCGGTCCCGATTTTCCACCCGATAGTACCGGCGAATCATATGGTTCAACAGCAATGACTTTAATTTTTGGATTTTTCTTTTTTAATGTTTCACCTACGCCGGTGATAGTGCCTCCGGTGCCTATACCCGACACAATGATGTCCACTTTGCCATCGGTATCTTTCCAAATCTCTTCGGCAGTAGTTTTGCGATGGATTTCGGGATTGGCAGGATTGTTGAATTGTTGCGGAATAAATGCTTTTTTGTATTGACCTTTAAGCTCTTCCGCTTTGCGGATAGCACCGCCCATGCCTTCAAATCCCGGAGTCAACACAATTTCAGCTCCCAGAGCTTTTAGAATGTTGCGTCGCTCAATACTCATTGTTTCGGGCATGGTGAGGATGAGCTTGTAACCTTTAGAGGCAGCCACAAATGCCAATGCGATACCTGTGTTGCCACTGGTAGGTTCAATGATAATAGTGTCTTTGTCAATCAATCCTTCTGCTTCGGCGCTCTCAATCAATGCAAGACCAATACGGTCTTTCACGCTGCGAGCCGGATTAAACGATTCGAGTTTGGCAATCACTCTGGCATCTAAGCCGTATTGTTGTTCTATTTTCACTAACTCAAGCAAAGGGGTGTTGCCAATTAAATCAGTAAGTTTTTCTGCTACATTTGCCATGACGTTTTGTTTTTAGATGTATGTATTTAAGTACAATGCAAAGGTCGTGTTTCAAATAACACAAAAAAATCCCACACATTGGTCATTTTGATACCATAAGTGTGGGAGGTGGAATATAATGTCAAACTGTGCTTTTCACTTTCTACCTTTTTTTGTACTTTTGTCATTCTATTCTGTATTCAATTAAGGGTACAGCTCTTTTAAAAATCTCAGACAAAATCTCACTTATGATTAAAAATAAAATCCTTGCTCTACTCTTTGTCGTAACTGTTGCAGGTCAGGTTAATGCACAGTTTAAGTTGGATGAACAATCTGCTAAATTGGTCTATACACTCAACGCTGTCAATGCACTGTACGTTGATTCGGTGAAAGAAAGCAAACTGGTAGAGAGTTCTATAGTAGGTATGCTCAAAGACCTCGACCCTCACTCTGTGTATATTCCTAAAGAAGAAGTAGAGCGTATGAACGAACCGCTCGAAGGTTCTTTCTTTGGTATTGGTATTCAGTTTCAAATGCTGGAAGACACTCTTTATGTGATGCAAACCATTTCCGGTTGTCCGGCGGCTAAGGTAGGGGTGTTGCCCGGTGACCGCATGATTTTTATTGAAGACACGCTTATTGCGGGTGTTAAAATGCAGAATACAGCTATTATGAAGCGTTTGCGTGGCCCTAAAGGTACTGTGGTGCATGTCAAAATGGCGCGACGAGGTGAACGGGAATTGCTTGATTTCAATATTACACGCGACAAAATTCCTATTTACAGTGTCGATGCATCTTATATGATAGATAAAGGAATAGGCTACATTAAAATAAACAGCTTTGGTGCAACTACTTATAATGAATATCTTGAAGCACTCGAAAAGTTAAAAGCGGCGGGAATGAAGGATTTGATTATCGACCTTCAGAGTAATGGAGGCGGGTATATGAATGCTGCTACCGATTTAGCCAATGAGTTTCTTCAACAGGGAAACTTAATAGTCTATACCAAAGGCGTGAAACAAGCCCGTTCTACTGTCAATGCAACAGGACAGGGTGGATTTCCTACAGGAAAACTTGTTGTGTTGATTGATGAATATTCGGCTTCGGCCAGCGAAATTTTCTCGGGTGCAATGCAAGACTGGGATAGAGGAGTGGTTGTCGGTCGTCGGTCATTCGGTAAAGGTTTGGTGCAACGTCCGGTGGTTTTACCCGATGGTGCCATGATTCGCCTTACCACTGCCCGCTATTATACGCCTTCGGGTCGTTGTATTCAGAAATCGTATAAAGACGGACTCGATAAATATGAAAAGGATATTTCAGAACGTTTTAAGCGCGGTGAATTTCAACATGCCGACAGTATACACTTTTCCGATTCATTGAAATACAAGACGTTGCGTTTGGGTCGTACGGTATATGGCGGTGGCGGTATTATGCCCGATGTGTTTGTGCCGCTCGATACAACCAACTATCAGCTCTACGTACGCAAAATAGTAGCAAAAGGGATTGTGAATAAAATTGTGATGCAATATGTGGATAAAAATAGAGCCGCAATTCTTGAAAAATACAAATCGATTGATGACTATACTGCTAACTATGTGGTGCCAATTACATTGCTTGATGATATGATTGCCGCAGCCACAAAAGAAAAAGTTGAATTCAACAAAGAGCAATTCGAACAATCGAAAAGTACACTCACTACTCAGCTGAAAGCACTAATTGCTAGTGATTTTTGGGATAAAAACTCTTATTATAAAGTAGTGAATTCCGATAATCCGATTGTGAATAAGGCAATTGAGCTATTGAAACAACCTGCTGCTTTCAATAAATTGCTGCCGGCATCGGTAAGTCATAAGCGTTAATCAAAAGATATTTCTCAATCGATTTTTCGATTCAATGATTTATTAAGCATATAAGATGAATTCTACCGAAATAATCACCGAATCGGTACGTCAATTATCCGATTATAAACGGTTTAAGGCATTGAGCCACCAACAAAAAGAAGGCACACCATTGCCATCGGTGGTGATTTTGGAAGAGATTGTGGCGCTTACCCGTTCTATTCTCTTTCCGGGATATTTTGGTCGCTCAGCCGTCGATCGCCACACCATTAAATACCATATTGGAGTAAGTGTGGAAAATCTGTACCATCAACTCACCGAACAGATAATAGCGGGGCTGTGCTTTACAGGAAACATTGATGCTCCAAAAGAGAAGGCAATGGAAATTGCTACTACCTTTATTGCTCATTTGCCCGATATCAGAGAGCGTTTGGCAACCGATGTGGAAGCTACTTATTTGGGCGACCCGGCATCGAAAAGCTTTGGTGAAGTCATTTTTTGTTATCCGGCCATTCGTGCAATAAGTAACTATCGCATTGCACATGAACTACTTATGTTAGGTGTTCCGCTTATTCCGCGTATCATAACCGAAATGGCGCATTCTGAAACAGGTATCGATATTCACCCGGGTGCTACTATTGGCAATGGCTTTACAATAGACCATGGCACGGGCGTTGTGATTGGCGAAACGGCCATTATTGGGAACAATGTAAAACTGTATCAGGGGGTGACTCTTGGAGCTAAGAGTTTTGCATTGGATGAAAAGGGCAAGCCGATTAAGGGCATTCTACGTCATCCGATTTTGGAGGACGACGTGATAATTTATTCCAACTCCACAATTCTCGGTCGCATTACCATTGGCAAAGGCGCAATAATTGGTGGTAATATATGGGTTGATCATGATGTACCTGCAGGCTCCCGCATTGTGCAGGTCAAAGCAAAAAAATAAACGTACAAACAGTATAAAATTTAGGCAGTTCATTTACGGACTGTCTTTTTTTTATTTGTGGTAAATAAGTTAAAGAAAGTCAACGGAAAATTAGGAATATATATGGGTACTTTATTCGACATCTTATAATGTTATTTAGCTACCATGATTATTGAATCTCATATTCTTGTGTGTAATTTTATGCCCGCTAATAAAGTAGCTATTATTCAATAAAATAGAGAAATTTTCAGAATAATTTCGGACAAAACGGTTTATTTTCAGAAATGTATGTATAGTTTATTTCGTGCAATGCCTACATGTGGAGTGTTGATTGATAATGAGGCAAACATTATTGAGGCAAATTTGGCTGCGGCTATATTTTTAGGTTTTAATTCGGAGGAGGAAATGCAGGCACACAATGCATTCGACTTTGTGATTGATCTCAAAAAGGCTAAAATGCTATTGAAGAAAGTGTTACTCGAAAACGGTTTTCGTGATATTAAACTCTTGCTTCGCTCTAAAAACGGGTCTATTATTTGTGTTATTATGTATGCATGTTTTATTCCCCGACAAAAACAGAAAATACTTCTTCAGTTTTTTGAATACGATAAGAACGCTTTCCTTTTTCAATCGAAGTGGGCCGACATGTTTTTATGCGATGTGCAGCAATTGCAAAGCCACCTCAATACCGAAGGTCGTTCAATTCTGAAACGAATAATAAAGAAGTACAAACAGAGCAAGGAAATTGAGTTTGTGCGTTCACGAACCCTCAATAAGGTTATTGATCAGGATATTAAAGCTGTATCAGCTACTTATCCTACATTATCCTCATCCGAAGTAAACATATCTGCGTTGCTTTGTCTTAATCTTACCACACAGGAAATATCGGTGGTCTTAAATCAAACAGTCAATGCCGTTCGGGTAACACTGCACAGGATTCTCACCAAACTAAATTTGTCATCGCGCGATGAGCTGATAGAATGTATTTCAGAATGCATTTCAGACTACACGACGCTCAACTCTTAGTTCTCGATTCTATTTTTTTTAATTTATGTGATTTAAGTGTATCTGTCACTCGGCAGATAACAATGAATTGTAAATATTCTTAAATTGTAATGTCTATATTGCAATTTGTCTCTAATTTTGCAAACTCTAATTCGCAAAATAGCGAATCAGGTGTGTAAATACTCCTATCCAATACTTTATGACTGAATCCAAAGAGCTGAAATTTGAAGAAATCAACGAAAGTTTTACTACCAAAGAAGCAATAGATGAGGCAAAGCGATGTCTTAATTGCAAAAATCCCCTCTGTGTAAAAGGATGTCCTATTGAGCACGATATTCCGGGTTTCATTCATCAACTGTCGATGGGAAATATAGGAAACGCTCTTGAAATTATCAACGAGAAGAGTAATCTTCCGGCGATTTGCGGTAGAGTGTGTCCACACGAAAAACAGTGTGAAGGACATTGTATTCTGAACAACAAAGGAAATCGAATCCGTGTAGGTAAATTGGAGCGTTTTATCGCTGATTTTGATGGCGACATGAGTCTGATTCGCGAAAAAATAGCGCCAAAAAACAGGGGCAAAGTAGCTGTAATTGGTTCAGGTCCTGCAGGACTCACAGTTGCCGGCGATTTGGCACGCATAGGATTTAACGTGGTAATTTATGAAGGCGAACAGGAGTTGGGCGGCGTATTAATGTTTGGTATTCCCCAGTATCGATTGCCCAAAGATGTGGTAAAACGCGAAATTGATAAAATTGCCGCACTCGGTGTGACGTTCATCACCCATTGCATGGTTGGGAAAGATATTACGGTAGATGAAATGTTTGACCGGGGTTTTGATGCTGTGTTTATCGGAACAGGAACGGCTATTCCAAAATCGCTTTCTATTCCCGGCTCCGATTTCATAGGAGTTGTGCAATCGTCGTACTTTTTGCGCATGGTAAATCTTTACCAAAACGGAAGCCTCGACAGGAAAGAGGTGCCTTTTAGAGTAAATGATGTGGTATATATTATTGGTGCGGGCAATGTGGCAATGGATGCAGCGCGTACCGCAATCCGAATGGGAGCCAAAAGCGTGTCGGTGGTTTATCATCAGACCGAAGCCGAAATGCCGGCTCTTAAAACCGAATATGTGGAGGCTGTAGATGAGGGTGTACAGTTTTTGTGGAATTCGTCTATTCAGGAATTGATTGGCAAACGCAAAAAGGTTTCGGAAATCAGGATATTGACTCCCGAAGGCGAACAAACTTTGCCTGCCGATGTGGTATTGCTTGCAATAGGTTCAAGACCGGCAAACAGAATTGTGTCCACTACCGAAGGTATTGAGGTGAGTGATACCGGATATGTGATTACCAAAGAGCGTCCTTACGGGATGACTACAAAACGGGGAATTTTTGCCGGTGGTGATGTGGTGCATACTCCGCAAACTGTTGTGCTGGCAATGAAAGAGGCAAAACAGGTGGCTAAGGGCATTGCCCAGTTTGTCGATGCAAAGAAATTGCTCGAAGAATAAATGAGTTAAAAGAAAAGTTTGTTCGCCCTGAATGCAGAATTCCACCTTCAGGACGAGGTAACCAGATAAAAAAAGCCTTACGTTTCCGCAAGGCTTATTTTTTTCAATAAATGACTTGTATAATATGCAAACTACGCGAGTTTAACATTTACGGCATTTAATCCTTTTTTTCCTTCTTGAAGATCAAAAGTTACTTCATCATTTTCATTGATGTTGTCTTTTAACCCTGATGAATGAACGAAGTATTCTTTTGGTGAATCTGCGTCTTTGATAAAACCGAATCCTTTCGATTCGTTGTAAAATTTAACTGTTCCTGTATTCATTATTGTAAAAAATTAATATCTGCAAGATACGCATTATTATTCATATAGTGCAGCGTTTCCGAAATATAATTATAAATGATTGTATAATAGCTATTTATGATGAAAATATTTTTGTTTTCATCGCATTTTAGGTGAAAAAATGGGTTTAATTCTCTTTTTGTTTGCGGTCAATCGGCACAATTCCAGCCATTTCTCCAATAATGTTCACTAATTCGCTTCCTGTTGGGATTACGATTTTAGCATTTTTTTCGAGCGAAACTTCCATAGCTTCCAATTTGCGCAGCAGTTGTGCATTGCCTATAAAATATTTATCGGCAGCTTCGTTTACCAATCGGATGGCTTCGGCTTCACCTTCGGCATGAAGTATTTTCGATTGTTTGAAACCTTCTGCTTCTTTAATTTTGGCACGTTTTATACCATCGGCAACTGTTTCGGCTGCTGTGGCAGAGTCAATGGCTGCAATTTTTTCGTTTTCGGCTTTCACCACTTTGTTCATGGTTTCCTGTACATCGCGCGGAGGATCAATTTCCTTCAACTCGGTACGCACAATTTCTATTCCCCATGATTGAGTTTCGAGATGTAAGGTTTTGTAGAGTTCGGAGTTGATTTTTCCACGTTCGCTATTGGCCGACTTGAGAGTGAGTGTACCTATTATATTACGAAGCGTGGTACGAGCAAGATTCACAATCTGCCACTGATAGTTGTTGACATTGTAAATAGAGCCTTTTACACTCTCTTCGTCCGACTTAACTTTGAAATATACCTGCGCATCAACGCTTGCATTCAGATTGTCGTTTGTGATAATCTCTTGCGGTTCGGCATTGACCATCTGCTCGGTGATGTTGACCATAAAGAGCCTGTCGATTATTGGAATAATCCAGTGAAACCCGGGTTTGGCAAATGAATGATATTTACCAAGACGTTCAATGAGTCCGCGTTGGGTAGGGCGTACAATTCTGATTCCCCAAAGGAAAAAGAGTCCGATAGGGATAATAAGATACAAATAGTTTGTTTCCATTTTGTTTTAGGTTTAAATTTTATATATATCCCATTTTGGGGTTTTATCTGCAGGTTTGTCTTATAGAGTCTTCAGAAAATAAAAACTAAAGTAAGGATGTGTGTGACTGAATATTGTGATTTTTTTGTCAATTTATGATTCTGTCAATTTGTGGTGCGTAAAAAGCAATTAAATTTGTTCGTTTCATCAAAAAGTGCTTTGACTTGAAAGGAAAATTCAATGTGTTGAAATTAACTTGCCTGACAGAATCGTTTTATTACTTTCGATTATCTTGTAAAAATAAATTCCGGAAGGAATATTCCTTGTATTCAACTTGGTGGTTTGTTGTGTTATCTCTTTTTGCATAATCATAACACCTAAATTGCTGTAAATTCTCAATGTGCATTTGTTGATTTGAGGAATATTTTTTAAATCTATGATAATGAATGAGTTAAATGGGTTTGGAGCTATGGTAATTGTTTTTCCTTCATCCGTTGAGGAAATACCGGTTCCAACTTCACAGTCGGGCAAAGTTACTACATTATTTTGTAAAGTAATGGCACCGGCAGAAGAAAGAGCTCTGCCATGCAAAGAGGCTCCATTTAATAAACTAATGGCTCCATTGTTAATAATGGTACCGCTAAAATTAGAGTTTTCACCTAAAATGACCTGACCGGTTATTTGCCAATACACATTGCACAATGATGCTGAATTTGTAAGAATTATATTTGAATTAACGTTCGTAGTAAGTGCTCCACCAATCTTGATAATAAAAAGAGCATTCGGGTTTCCTCCTCCATTTAATGTTAAATCACCATTTAGAGTAGAGGCAGCTCCCTGACAGTAAATGCCTTCGGTAAGAATTTGTCCGTTGCCTAATATGTTGTCTATGATTGTGCCGCAAGTTGTTCCGTCTAAATCGCTAAATGCGATTGCTACATCTGTAGCCGCTTGCACAGTTACTGCATCAGCCACATGACTTACAGTTTCGGACGGAAATCCGGAATATGCACCTTTATTTGTACCTACATTTCCAATAATAATTGTTGAGGCTCCCACATTCGATAATTCTCCTGTGGCGGTGAATAATGCAAATTGGGAAGTTGTTCCTAAGCGAGGTGCCTGTCCAAAATTTGTATTGGGCATAAAAAAAAGCAAACCTGCAATTAATATAATGATTTTTTTTGTTTTCATTTTGAGAATAGTTTGTAATTAAATTGGTTTATATATCATTGAATAAGTCAAATGTGGAGATGAACTTTTTCAATGTATTGGCCGAATGAATAAATAACTCTTGCTCATGTTGCGACAGTTCGAGTTTAATATATTGTTCTACTCCCTTAAGATTGACCAATGAGGGAATACTTATGCATACATCGCTGATGCCATAATAGTCGGAAATTAGCGTAGAAACAGGCAAAATAGAGTTTTCATTTCTTACAATGGAACGTGTAATTTTGACCAATGTCAATGCAATAGAATAATTGGTGGCACCTTTTGCCTGAATAATCTGATAGGCTGAGTTTTTTACTTTTTCAAATATCTCATCAAGTTCAAATTTGGCATTTCTTCTTTCCGAATATATTGAACAATATATATCTACTGGCATTCCGGCAATGGTAGCATTACTCCAGACAGGTAACTCGGTATCACCATGCTCGCCTATGATGTAGGCGTGTATATTACCGGGATCTACCTTGCTGTATTCGCTAATCATGTATTTCAGCCGAGCTGTATCCAACACCGTTCCCGAGCCTATAACCCTGTGAGGAGGAAGACCCGATAATTTTAATGTGGCATAAGTAAGTATGTCAACAGGATTGGTAACCACCAGTAGAATAGCGTCTTTTGCATATTTTGAAATGGCAGGGATAATATTTTTGAATATCTCCATGTTCTTTTGTACCAAATCAATTCGGGTTTGCCCCGGTTTTTGATTGGCTCCTGCTGTAATTACCACAATGTCTGCATCTTCACATCCTTCAAATCCGGCAGCATAAATCTTTGTGGGGTGGGCAAAGCTAATACCATGATTTAAATCCATACACTCGCCTTTTGCGAGCAATTTATTTATATCAACTAATACAATTTCGCGGGCTAAACCACTAATCATTAGTGAAAAAGCAAATGTACTACCCACATTGCCAGCGCCTATTATTGCAATTTTCGGTTTTAGTGTGTTCATCATAGTATGTTTTTTGCAAATAATTATCGGGGGCCGGTCTTTTCCATTGGTTGTTTCAATTGTGTTTGAGGGGCTAACGAGAAGTTAATGCTCACAATGTAATATATGATAGCCACAAACATCAAAAACAAGAATATCCAAAAACCCCAGGTGCGATGTATCCCTTTCCAATAGGGTTTATTGCTACGATTATGTATATCTTGGCGTTGATGATAAAATTCATTTTCACTCATCGGGTTTTTATTTTTTCTGGGTTGGTACAATGAAAAGTGGAATTGGGGTTTGGCGCAGTACTTTTTCTGCCACACTTCCCATTAGTATATTGTCTAACCATTTATGACTGTGTGAACCGATGACAATGAGATCGGCATGTAATTCTTTGGCGGTTTTCAAAATTGTATCTGCAAAATCTCCATCTTTTACTACCGTTTGAATGGTTTCATCATTGAGATGATGTTTCATTTTATCAAGAAAAAATTGAGATGCTTTTTTTAGCTCGTCAGCACTATTTAAGGGCAATTGAAGTGTTGAAGCAACACCTGAAAACTCTAATATCGGAAAGTTTTCGGGAGTAGAATAGAAAATAGGATCCACAATTACATGCATCAATGTAATTTCGGCTCCCATCGTTTTAGCTAAAGAGAAGCCGGCTTCTGCTACTTTTTGTGCGGTTGGATCATAATCCAACGCAATCAATACTTTGGTCATTTTAATGGTTTTCATCTGTTTATATTTTATTTCTAAATAGTATTCGTAATCAGTTGTTTATCTCTTCAAGTGTCAGGTTATCAATAGAATCATCTTCGATAAAATTGTTTGCCAATTTTGGAAAAATTTCAACCGATAACCCATGTAGTTTACTAAAATTGGATTTTAATTCCGAAATAGTCATAGTGGGTAGAATTTCAATTGTTCCATCATGATAGATTGTTCTGCAATTTTTTAATGACTTGCTCTCTTTTGTCACAAGTTTAATCGATGAAAATCCTTCAGATTTACATGGTTTTGCATGAAAAAACAACTCAAGATTAGGAAATAATTTCCTGAATTCTTCTTGAATAGTCACAATTTTTCGTTTATTACTTATGACAATTTGCATGTGTAACACTATTAATAAGCGTAGGATATTCAACCTTTATTATCTCTTGTGTCAAAGATATGAATATGCAGATTGGCTTATAGCATAAAGATAGGTGTTTACATTTAATGAAATCTTACACAAATATTGAAAAATGTTACATTATTCGCATATTTTGTGCGTGTTCGTTAATGCATTGATTATTAATAAATAAAGGAAAGAGAGGCGGTAGATTCTTGTGCTTGCATGATTTTCGGTAAAACACAAGCTAATCCTGCAACTTCCTAAACTTAATTATGAATTAGGCTGTTACATATAGAATGAATGGAGAAGGTTGGTAAGGACTCTTTGACTAAGAAATAGCAAATAGCCCCACCAGTCCGATGAGATAGACGATCAGTACCAAAAATGAGTCAATGCCCATCCATAGTAGTTGCTTTCGGGGACGGAATATTAATCCGCAGATGTAGATAATAGTAAGGAGTATAGCTAATGCGGTAAGATAAATATCGGTTTTGTGCGCTTGAGGTAGTACCGATTGACCGGAAATAATGGTGGCCACCATAAACAACACGGGCAAAAATGCATTACCTCCGAAAATATCACTTATTGCCATCTGATAATCATTCAGTTTCATGGAGGCTAAACCCGTTGATATTTCAGGTAGAGAAGTAGCCGCAGCTAAAATTGTAGCACCGAATAATACGCCGGTCATTCCAATATGCTTGGCAATGGCATCGCCACTTACCTCTAATCCCACGCCGGCCACCAGTGTCATCAGAGAACACAACGCAAAAACAAGGATGACTAACTGAATGCTCGTGCCTTTTTTTACAGCAACATCGTACTTCTTCTTTTTGCTATGGCCTCGCTTTTCTTTTTGACTATTTGGAAGAGTACCTAACTGGTGCCAGGGTAAGTCGGTGCGTGCTTTTCCAATCAGGTATATTCCGCCAATCCATACCAACACAATTGCAGTATCAATGGGCGATACACCCATGTAAATAACGGAAGGTCTAAGCTGATTTCCTAAAACCACTAAGGTCAGCACCGTAATCACCATTAAACCTTCCAATACTAATATCAGCGATGCTGCACGATAGGTAAGCGGGTCTTTTTTACCAAGACCGAACACATCAAATATGACAAGTACAACCGTTTGTATGGCAATGCCGCCGAGAATATTTCCTATGGCAAGTGCCATATTATGCTGTAAAGCAGCGCTTACTGTAATAGCAATTTCGGGAAGGTTTGTCACTATGGCAAGTAAAATCAATCCGCCTAAAGCTTCACCCAAACCGAAGTGAGTGGAAAGAATATCTGCAGTCTCGGTAAGTTTAATTCCGGCCAACCATATTATGGCTCCGCAAACTCCAAATATGAGCAGCAAAATTGGCAATGAAAGAAATTCAATCATGGGAAATGGTGTATAGTGCTTTATGACTGTAAATCAGCACAAAAATAGTGTTTATATTTTATATTTTCAATGCACTAAAAAATACTTCAGCAAGTATTTTGGTGCTCAATTGCACATGTAAATTCCATGCATTTTGTTGAATGCATTATGTATGATTGTTTTAAAATACTAAATATCAGATAAATATGGCGGTTTTATAAGAAAGAATATGGATATAATAAAACTATCCTACTCTATACTTATAAGCAAAATCCGATGCTTTGGTAGGATAAAGGGCAGAATTTTGGCAAAGGTGGTTTCACGTGTGTGGCTCAAACCTTGGCGGGAAAATTACATGCAATAATTTTCATCAAACTCCTAAAGAGGTGTATAATGAATTATTGTTCAGGGAGAAAAACGTTCAAAAAAGACTTACAAGTCGCTGGTTCTGTTTTTTTCTCTGCGTTTAGCTTCTTTTGCAGCTCTTTTTTCTTTTAAGGTCTTTTCCGGAACCTTCTTAACCGATTTCTCTTTTAATTCTCTTTCTTTTGACATAATGAAGTGTAATATAGTTATATGAATTAACCCTAACAGACAAAGATGATGATTTTATGACATTAATATTATCATTTTACTGGAAATATCTTACATAAATCACAGATTTTTCAGGATTTTTTTGACGTTTGTGCTTTAATAATTTTCAACGACGGATTTACTTTGAGCCTGATTGATGCGACTGAATTACTTTCCAGACGTTATTTATTTTTTTATATATAAATGTCCAACAGAATTTTACGGAGAATGTATTGCCGGCATTTATTTCAATTTGTGAAACACCATAAGCCGTCAACAATACAATGGTGTCCGACACCGCCGTAACTTTCTCTTTTTGCACAGTAATGCGTTGCCTTGCCACACCCTGCGATTTTGCTTTCATAACCTGAATCAATGAATCGTATTGTGCAAAATATGAGCCATTTGTGATGAAACCGGCATGCAATCCATCATCAACACCCTCACTCAGTTTGTCATACTGCAAGTTTTCGGCAGCTTTTATCATGCTGTTAAAGACCGAATCGACTTCTGCTTCTGCTTTTCCATTGAACGGAGTAGAATTTTGTTGTCCCAGAGTTTGTTCAATACCTGCAAAACCAAAGCAACAAACCATCACAAGCAGTAATTTATTTTTCATTGATTGATAGTTAACTTTCATAATATAAATGTGTTGAAGATATATATTAAAGCTTTCTGAGTATCAATTATATAGTTTGATTATACGCGTTTAGCTGAATATTTGCGAGTGCATTTCTGTGTGTCAAAGATATGGCGTTTTGAGCGAATTTGTTTACTTTTGTATGTCATTTTCTCAGGATTTCTTGAAATTTGCATTTTGCTGAATAATAACTATTTATATTCTATACTTCGTGTCAGAAATTACACCTTTAGTTCGAAAAAACATCTTGTCGCTCAAGCCATACTCGTGTGCGCGCGACGAGTTCAAAGGAGAGGCCGAGGCTTATCTCGATGCCAACGAAAATCCTTTGAATTCTCCATATAACCGCTATCCGGATCCATTACAATTGGAAGTAAAGAAACGTATTGCGGCAATTAAAGGTGTGCACCCAGAGCAGATTTTCCTTGGCAATGGCAGCGATGAAGCTATCGATTTGATTTTTCGTGTTTTTTGCGAACCGAAGATAGATAACGTGGTGGCGATTGACCCTACCTACGGTATGTATCAGGTGAGTGCCGACATTAATGATGTTGAATATCGCAAAGTGCGTCTAAATAACGATTTCAGCCTTGATGCAGCACGTGTGCTTGCTGCTGTAGATACTCATACCAAAGCAGTTTTTCTCTGTTCGCCCAACAATCCTACGGCCAATTTGTTGAATAGAGAGCAGATCCTGAAAATAGTGAATGGTTTTAATGGTTTAACCATTATCGACGAAGCATATATCGATTTTTCGTCGGAAAAAAGTTGGTTGGATGTGCTGAATGAATATCCGAAACTCATTATATTACAGACATTTTCAAAAGCATGGGGCTTAGCAGGTGTGCGGCTTGGAATGGCTTTTGCTTCGCCCGAAATTATTCAGCTTTACAATAAAGTAAAGTATCCATACAATATCAATGTGTTAACGCAGCAATTAGTAATGAGTCAGTTAACGCAAGCAGAACGTAAAACAGGTTGGGTGAAACTTCTGATAAATGAACGTACACGAATTATTGAGCGGTTCGGACAAATATCTTTGATACAAGCGATTTATCCGACCGATGCCAATTTTGTGTTGGTGAAAGTGCCCGATGCCAATGCAGTATATCAATTTCTTGTAGCCAAAGGGATTATTGTCCGCAATCGCAATACGGTGACTCTGTGTGAAGGCTGTCTGCGTATTACTGTGGGAATTGAATCTGAAAATGAGTTGCTATTAAGTGCAATTGAGCAATTTAGCGTATAGTCCTTGTTTTTTCGATAAAATTATTGCCAGAATCGTAGAAAATTGTACCTTTGCAGCCGCTAAACGACCAAGGGAAAGTTGCCAGAGTGGTCGAACGGGGCAGACTCGAAATCTGTTGTACCCTTCGGGGTACCGGGGGTTCGAATCCCTCACTTTCCGCTAAGTAATTTTATTTCAAATGATTAACGCACATTTCTGCAATTTTGCATGATTTGTGCGTTTTTTTGCAGGTATTCTTTTATACTTACCCTAAACATTGTGAATTACATGATAAGTTGCAATATAGATTTTTCACAATGCTTTTTTTAAACTTATTCGGTCTGTAACAATCCAATTAATGAATTTAGATTCTAATTCATCTTTCAATTCGGTTCCGAAATAAGTTCAACACATTTTAAATTTACAATTATGAAGAAGCAACTTTTTGTCACGCTTTTTGCGTTGATGGGAACATCTATGTTTGTTGGTGCACAGTCTTTCACCCCTGATATAAACAGGACTCAGGTAGAACAGCAAAGGCGTATTCACGAAGGGATTGTTACCGGACAATTGACCCGACACGAAGCTAAAAAACTGGAGAAACAACAGCGAAAAATTGAACGTGATAAACTAATTGCGCAATCGGATGGTGTAGTTACAAGAGCAGAACGTCGCCATATTATGAAAGAACAACGACGTGCCGATAAAGCTATTTACAAAGAAAAAAATGACCGTTAGGTGGGTAGCAGATGGTGATTAAATCACTATTCTATCAATAGTGAGAATGGCAGTAACATAAAAAAGCCCTGATGGAAGATTCCTTCAGGGCTTTTTCGTATAGATAAAATTTTATTTTTGACGCAATTTGCTATGTTTGCGGCTATAAGTGAAGTAAATCACAAAGCCGATAGCCATCCACACAAAGAGACGTACCCACGTGTCGAATGGCAATGAAGCCATTTGTGCAAAGCAAACTATTGCTCCTAAAATAGGAACGACAGGTACCCACGGTGTTTTGAACGAACGCGGAGCATCAGGTTCGGTTTTGCGCAGTATGATAATTCCTACAGAGACGATAACAAATGCCAGCAATGTGCCGATAGAGACCAATTCGCCTAAAAGTCCGATAGGAAATAAACCTGCAAAAAATGCTGCAAAACAACCCGTTACAATTGATGTGATATAAGGTGTTTTGAATTTTGGATGAACTTTGGAGAAGCTTTTCCACAATAAACCATCACTGGCCATTGAGAAGAAGACTCTCGATTGACCTAAAAGCAGCACCAAAACCACAGAGCTAAGTCCGGCAATGGCACCCACTTTGATAATTGGGCGTAACCAAATTAAACTTGCTCCGGCTGAATCAATGGCTAAAGCAATTGGTGCAGGCACGTTTAAATCTTTGTAATTCACAATGCCGGTAAGCGTTAAACTCACCCCTATATAAAGTATAGTACATATCACCAATGAGGCAAGAATGCCGATTGGCATATCCCGTTTAGGATTGATAGCTTCTTGCGCGGTGGTTGATACGGCATCGAAGCCGATATACGCAAAGAACACCACTCCGGCTCCGGTTAGAATGCCCGACCAACCGTATTGTCCCCACACACCGGTGTTTTGGGGAATAAAGGGAGTCCAGTTTGCTACATGAATATGCGAGATACCAAATCCAACAAAGAGCAAAATAACTACAACTTTTATCAATACAATGATATTGTTGAACTTAGCCGATTCTTTTATGCCAATTACTAATAATGTACTCATCAGTGCCACCACAAATACTGCAGGGAAATTGAGTATCGCGCCGGTAGTATGCCAACCCGTTGCATCATAAAGAAACGGACTTTGACAGATAGAAGCAGGAAGATGAAGCCCGAAATCGCCTAAAAGGCTGGTCACATAACCCGACCAACCTACCGCTACCGTGGCCGACCCGAAAAGGTATTCCAGAATTAAATCCCAACCAATAATCCAGGCAATAAATTCGCCCATTGTTGCATATCCATAGGTATAAGCACTCCCCGAAACAGGAATCATGGAGGCAAATTCGGCATAACAAAGACCGGCTAATAAACATCCAAATGCAGATACAATAAACGAAAGTGCTACTGCAGGTCCGGCATGCATTTGTGCAGCTGTACCTGTAAGTACAAAAATACCGGCACCAATCACACAACCTACTCCAAGAAGGGTCAGGTTTAGGGGGCCAAGATGCCGTTTCAGTCCGTTATGGTTACTATCAGCCTGCTCCTCAAGCTGAGCCAAAGTCTTTTTTGCAAATAAATCTTTTATCATAATTAATTGGGTTCAAATTAGGGCGAAAAGTCACTTTGATGTCAAATAACAACTTATCCTTTATAAGTGTTGTAATTTCGTTACAAAAATAGCCTTTTTAATTCATTTTGCGTAGTATTTCGCGAAATCTTTTTTGCATCTTCTTTTTTGTTGCAAATAAAAGGTACAAAAATCTCTGATTTACCTCGCTGAATCATGTGCGTATTTTTAGGGCAAATCCCAAAAAAGTGATACCTTTGCATGATTGTCCCGTAAAAAATAAAAAACAAACAGATGAAAGATTTTAATTCGTTGTTCAAAGAATATACTTGCAAACTAAACGATACGCAAGTAAAAGATGCGGTAAGTAAGTTATTGACTGAAAAGGCTGCAGCTAATCACACAAAAGAAGTGTATAAAACCTGTTTTAATTTGATAGACCTTACTTCGCTTAATACAGCCGACAAGGTTGCTACTATTGAAACAATGGTTGATAAAGTAAATGCGTTTCCAAAATCATACCCCGAAATGCCCAATGTAGCGGCAATTTGTGTCTATCCCAATTTTGCTGTTACTGTAAAAAATTGCTTGCAACTACCTGTCGGAATTGCTGCCGTATCGGCCGGTTTTCCTTCTTCGCAAACATTCATTGAGGTAAAAGTGGCCGAAACTGCTATGGCTGTACTTGATGGTGCTACCGAAATTGATGTGGTAATATCAGTGGGTAAATTTTTGGAGGAAAATTACGAAGAGATGTACGAAGAGCTGATGGAACTTAAAGCGGCGTGTCGCGAATCGCATCTAAAGGTTATTTTGGAAACAGGTGCTTTGGTGACGGCTGAAAATATTAAGAAAGCATCTATAATTGCAATGGTAGCGGGAGCCGATTTTATCAAAACCTCTACCGGTAAAATGTCGCCCGCAGCCACTCTCGAAGCTGCTTACGTGATGTGTGGTGCAATTAAAGAATTTCATAAAAAAACAGGTCAAAAAGTGGGATTCAAACCTGCCGGTGGTATTGTAACTACCGAAGATGCAATTGGATATTATACAATAGTAAAAGAGATTTTGGGCGACGAATGGTTAAATAACAAACTATTCCGTTTTGGTGCAAGTCGATTAGCAAATAACTTATTGACAGATATTTACGATCATACAGTGAGCTATTTTTAATCACGGTCTTAAAAACTAAGAACAAAAAATACATGACGATAAAACTAAAATGGTGTTTGGTGAGCCTTGCCGTATGTGCAGGTGCAAATGCACAACTTCCGGCTTTGATGAAATATCCGATAACCACAAAATGTGATACAGTAGATAATTATTTTGGAACAAAAGTGCCTGATCCGTATCGTTGGCTAGAAAATGACCGTTCGGCAGAAACAGCGGCTTGGGTTAAAGCTCAAAATGAGGTTACTCAAGCATATCTTAGTAAAATTTCTTTCCGTGAGGAGATGAAAGCGGCACTTACCGCCATGTGGAACTACCCCAAAACAGGCCTTCCTGAAAAAATTGGACAATATTATCTTGTGTCGAAAAACAGCGGACTTCAAAATCAAGCAGTTCTTTATCTGCAAGATATCAAAAGCGGAAGAGAGACGGTTTTTTTAGACCCAAATTCACTGTCGAAAGAGGGAACTGTGGCGTTGAATAGTATCGCAGAATCTCATGATAACCGTTTAGTAGCTTATTCATTAGCTACTGGAGGATCGGATTGGAACGAAATTCGTATCAAATCGTTAGATGGCAAAGATCTTTCCGATGTGTTGAAATGGGTGAAATTTTCAGGTATTGCATGGTATAAAAACGGATTTTTCTACAGCTGCTATAATGCTCCAAATGAACATGCACTATCACAAAAAAATGAATTCCATAAGATTTATTATCATGCAGTAGGAACACCACAAGAATCGGATAAGCTTATCTATGAGGACAAAACACATGCAAACCGAAATTTTGCAGCTTCGGTGACGGAAGACGAACGTTATCTTATTATTTCAGGTTCGGAAGGAACCGGTGGTAATTGCGTGATGGTTGCTGATTTATCCAAAGGTATTCAGGCTCAGTTGATAACCATTGTTGCTGCCCTTGATAAAGACTATGCGGCAATTGGCAACTTTGGTAGTGAATTGTTGTTTCGCACAAACGCATTGAGTTCCAACTACAAAGTGATTAAGTATGATTTTTCGACCGCCAAATTTGCCGATGTTATTCCGGCCGGGACTGATGTGCTGCAAAATGTAGCTATTGTGGGAGGAAAAATTGTGACCCAACGTTTGCATAATGCTTATAGTCAGTTGTGTATGTATAGTAAAGAAGGGCGTCTTGAAAAGCATATAGCATTGCCCGAAATTGGAACTGTGACAGGTATTAGTGGAAAACAAAATGACAGTGAACTGTTTTACAGTTTCACCTCGTTTACTTGTCCCGGTAAGATTTTCAAATTGAATGTAAATAATTTGCAACCAAAGGTTTATTCGACAGTAAAATTACCATTCAAGACTGACGAATTCATAACTGATCAGGTGTTTTTTGCAAGTAAAGATGGTACCAAAATACCAATGTTTGTTGTACACAAAAAAGGACTGAAACTTGATGGACTAAATCCTTTGCTATTGTATGGATATGGCGGATTCAACATCAGTGTAACTCCCACATTCAGTGTAAGCCGCATGATATTTCTTAAAAATGGCGGTGTATTGGCAAGTGTAAATTTGCGTGGAGGTGGGGAGTTTGGCGAACAATGGCACAATGCCGGTACTAAATTGCAGAAACAGAATGTGTTTGATGATTTTATTGCGGCTGCCGAGTATCTGATAAAAGAGAAATATACATGTTCCGATAAATTAGCCATTCAGGGTGGTTCAAACGGTGGTTTGCTGGTGGGTGCATGTATGACCCAACGTCCTGAATTATTTAAAGTTGCAATACCTCAGGTGGGCGTGATGGATATGCTGCGTTATCACAAATTTACCATTGGTTGGGCGTGGGTGCGTGACTATGGCTCAAGCGATAACGAGGAACAATTTAAATACATTTATCGCTATTCGCCCTTGCACAATATCAAATCGGGAGTGGCATATCCGGCTACACTTGTCACAACAGGCGATCATGACGATAGGGTGGTGCCGGCGCATTCGTTCAAGTTTATGAGCACTTTACAGGCCAAACAATCGGGTACAAATCCGACACTTATTCGCATCGAAACAATGGCCGGGCATGGTGCAGGCAAACCTACTACCAAAGCCATTCAAGAGGCTGTTGATATGTGGTCATTTATGTTTTTCAATTTAAATATGAAATTTGTAAATCCACTTGAATCAACTCATAAATAATTTATAATCAGAATATATATCGAATAGCTAACTTCTTTCATTCATGCTAAAACATAGAATTTGTGCCATTACATTTTTTTTCCTTGGACTTATGATGTCAGCTTTATGCCAAACTAAAACAACTGTTCCTTTGTTTGTGGGAACTTATACAGGCGAAGGCAGCGAAGGTATTTATCGCTGTTGGTTCGACACCGAAAATGGTAAATTGTCAGCACCGGTGCTGGCAACCCGTTTAGAAAATCCAAGTTATTTAGCTATCTCTTCAGACAACCGCTTTTTGTGGGCAGTGGGTGAGATGAACAAAACATATTGTTTGTCATCTTTTTCGATTGACGAAAATGCTTCGTTAAAATCAATAAATCAGCAAGTTGGAGAAGGGAGTTATAGTTGTTATATTTCGGAACTTCAGCCTTTGAAATGGTTGGGTGCTGCCAGTTATGGAAGCGGGCTGGTGACGCTTTATCCATTGAACAACGATGGGAGTATCGGAACATTAGCGACCGTCGATAAACATTGGGGAAAACTACCTCATGCTCATTGCATTGTGCCCGATCCCAATGGGGAATTTGTCTATTCTGCCGATTTAGGTATTGACAAAGTGCTGATTTACAAAATAGAAGAAGGAAAACTAAAACCTTTTGGTGAAATTAATTTACCAAAGGGTTGCGGACCACGCCATATCGATTTTCATCCTTCGGGAAAGTGTATGGCAGTAGTCAGTGAGCTGAAAAGCACTGTCACGGTAATTGCCCGAGATACTACACAAGCTTTCGGAAAAATCGTTTCTCAAGCCAACATGCTACCGGCTACATTCAAAGGTAACAGTTCGGCAGCTGACATTCACTTTTCGCCCGATGGTCGTTTTCTCTATGCTTCAAATCGGGGACATAACAGCGTGACTGTTTTCTCATTTGATAAAATTACAGGGGCTATAAAGGTTATCGGATGGGCTACAGCGGGTATTAACCGACCACGAAATTTCGCTATTGACCCTTCAGGAAAATTCCTTTTGGTAGCCAATCAGGATGGTAATGATGTTGTGGTTTTTCGACGTAATGAACAGACAGGTTTGTTATCTCCATTGAATGAAAAAGTTACCGTTTCGCATCCTGTTTGTCTAAAGTTTTTCAATAGTCTGAAATAAACGCGAAATAAAGATGATTAAGGTAAAACAAATCACTAAGAGTTTTGGCTCCTTGCAGGTTCTGAAAGGGGTAGATCTCCATGTCAATAAAGGTGAAATTGTCTCAATTGTGGGGCCAAGCGGAGCTGGAAAAACCACTTTATTACAAATTGTGGGTACACTCGACCGACCCGACAGTGGTTCGGTGATAATAGACGGTGTCGATGTTTTTTCTTTGGGACAGAATGATTTAGCTGCTTTTCGGAATCAACGGATTGGTTTTGTGTTTCAGTTTCATCAATTATTGCCCGAGTTTACTGCGTTGGAAAATGTGATGTTACCGGCATTAATTGCACGGAAAAATTACAAAAAAACAGAGAAAGATGCAAAGGAATTACTTGAATTTCTGAGCCTTGGAAGTAGGTTGACTCACAAACCGAATGAATTGTCAGGAGGTGAAAAACAACGCGTTGCAGTAGCCCGTGCACTGATGAACCGGCCTTCGGTCATTTTGGCCGACGAACCATCGGGTAGCCTCGATTCTAAGAACAAAGAGGAACTACACCGACTCTTTTTTGATGTGCGTGATCGCTTTAACCTCACCATTGTGATTGTGACACACGATAAAGAGTTGTCGGCACTTTCCGACCGGATTATTACAATGAATGACGGCATTGTGCAGGAGCTTTAATGTCGGATTGAGATACATTTTTTACTTCTGATTATCAGGTCTCATCTTTTTCTTATGAATGTTTTGGTGACAGGTGCTACCGGCTTTTTAGGTGGAAATTTGTTGCGCATGTTGTGCTACGAAGGGCATTCTGTGCGCTATTTGAGCCGCAACGGTCAATCGGCAATTGCGGCTATTGATTACCCTCAGGCTGCCTGTTATTCGGGCGATTTAAGCGATT
>Ga0302286_10000708_pt1 | contig 26505 bp, 20 predicted proteins | sample III_Fen_E2_3_FD_198765 | JGI IMG/M metagenome (GOLD analysis project Ga0302286, IMG submission 198765) | Peat permafrost microbial communities from Stordalen Mire near Abisko, Sweden - III_Fen_E2_3 | ecosystem: Environmental > Terrestrial > Soil > Wetlands > Permafrost | place: Sweden: Abisko...
TTGGCAAATAATGTAAAATCTTATTATTCAATAATATGCAGCAAGAAAACAAGACATTGTGGTTTGATAATCTGAGGGTGATTGCCACAATAGGGGTAATTGGCATACATGTCTCTTCGGACTATCAGCCAAGTTCGGGAACAATCCCTGCGTATGACTTCTGGATTGGCAATATTTTTGATAGTGCTTCGCGATTCAGCGTGCCCATTTTTGTGATGCTGTCGGGAGCGCTGTTATTAGCCAAAGAGTACAGTATCGGTGTTTTCCTGAAAAAACGGTTGTTTCGTTTGGTACTTCCTTTTGTATTTTGGAGCCTGATTTATATCGTGCATTCGCTTTGGGGGAAAGTGCAGGATGGCGCCACATTAGGACTTTATGATACGACAAAAGATGTGTTTATACAACTCAGAGATGGCAGCTCGCTCCATTTCTGGTATATTTATATGATTATCGGCTTGTATCTTTTTATTCCTATTATAGGCAAATGGGTGCGAAATGCCTCCGAAAAAGAGATATTATATTTCCTCTCTATCTGGTTATTCACGGTAGTTTTTAGTCAGCCGGTTATCGAAAAACTGAAACCAGATATCGATTTGTCTTACTTTTCGGGCTTTGTGGGGTATCTCATTTTGGGTTATTATCTCACCATCAAATCGTTCAAGAATAAACGACAACTCAATATAGTTGCCGCTTTATTTCTTTTGGGAGGGTGGCTGAGTACCATTTTCGGCACCTATCTTGTACTGCATTTCAAACACGAGTATGTCTCCACTTTTTACGAATGTCTGTCGCCGAATATCTTTCTCTTTGCAATGGGTATTTTTCTGCTGCTGAAAGATAAAGACATCAGTAATAAAATGTTAGTGCCGATTCGCAACTTTATCTGCAAATACAGCTATGGTATCTTTTTGGTGCATGTGCTGGTATTGTTTACCATCGAAGACTTTGGCATCAATTGGCAGTTAATCAACCCCATAATCGGTATTCCGATTACCATCCTGATTTGTCTGGTCATCTCCTCAGCCATTATTTTTGTGGTAAATAAACTGCCTTACGGAAAGTATATTTCAGGATAGAATTGGCGTAAATCACTATTCTTCAACTTGCCGTAAGAGTGAGTTTTCACATTGTTATTCAACGCAGCACACTATGATAATTGTAATCTCACGCGCAAAAACAATCGATTTCAAAACTCCTCAACCGGAGGTTGATACCTCGTGGCCATTGTTTTGCTCTAAAGCAAACGAGCTGATGGCGCAATGCACCGCTTTTACGCCCGAAGAGATTGCATTGAGAGAGCGGGTAAGTCTCAAGTTGGCCTTTTCCACACACGAGTATATACACACTTATTCGCCTACACGACGAACGGGAAAGGCAGCTGTCTTTGCCTACAACGGGGTTGTGTTCAATAAGTTGCAGGCGAAGACTTTTTCGCCCTCCGAACTTGAGTTTGCACAGTCACATCTGCGCATTCTTTCGGCGCTCTACGGCATATTACGCCCTTTGGATTTGATTCAGCCCTATCGATTGGATATGACCTCCGGAATGGTGTACGGACTGTATGACTACTGGCGCAACACTGTGAGCCGCGAAGTGGCAACACTGCTGAAAGAGGATGACAATCTGCTGATTAACCTTACCTCCGGCGAATATTTCAAATTGCTTGATTTCAAACTGTTGCCGAAGAAAACGCGCGTAATAACTCCTGTGTTTAAGTATCTCTATCATGGCAAATACACCGTCAACAGCCTGTTTGCCAAGCAAGCCCGTGGATGGATGACACGCTTTATTATTGAAAATCAAATTACCGACCCCGAACACCTGCAAGCCTTCACCGAAGGCGGTTACTTCTTTCGTCCCGAGCTTTCGGGAGATACCGAATGGGTATTTACACGATAGCCTTTCTCCGGCAAATAACTTTCTGATTATCCTTTATACAGCCCTGCCGATTTCTGTTGCGAATAAGTTAAATATAAAATAAAGTATTTATCTTTGGAACCGAATTAAATCAAAATTGATGTGTGATACCATTTTATAAACCTGAGCGTTTTTATTTACCCTTAAAAATCAAAAAGATGAACTACAAATTTTCCGTGATTATTCTGATGGCTGTTTTTTGTGTTTCGTGCAATAATGTCGCGAACAAAAAGACTTCTGCTGACGTAAAGGATTCCGTGGCACAAAAGGCTCCTGCTAAGGCCTCTCTCCCTGACATTTCAGGTGTGTACCGCTTACCCGAAAACGGCTGCGACCTTGTGATTACCTTTATAAAGAGTGGCGACGGGTTCAAATATTACATTAAAGGCTCGCACCTCGATGTGGAAGGAAAGGCTGTGTTATCAGTCGAAGAAGATACTTATTATGTCACTTTCGATGGTCCTACCGGTGGTAAAAACAAGCCTAACGACGTAAGCGGTGTGTATAAAGACAATACCCTTACCATACAGAATTACGGCAATGCTCAGAATCAATACAACTACTTTGAAGATTGTCAGGATAAATATTTAGAGTTTAAGAAACAATAAAGTTGCAGGAACGCAAATCGTCACAAATTAAAACTGCGTGTATATACCGATTGATCGGTATATACACGCTTGGTTAGTACGACAGGACGGGAAAAATTAGCAGCTATAAATACAACAAGTAGTGTGATTGGAAGTGGAGTTAGTAAAATTAATAAAAATGCGCAAAAAGAAAATCCAAGAGGTAAATAATTCCTCGAATCCAACAACAATATTGCTTTTTATATTGGCAATTGTTTTGTTTTTTTTCTCGAGATTATCACTTAGAAATATTATTAATTTCCCGAATTGGATATATATTACTTTACCATTTGTGGGACTATCTATTTGTATAATCATTATAAAAAGAAGCAGATTGAAGTTAAAAAAAATTGATATCATAATTGTGTGTATTGCCTTGTCTGAGAGTATGGGCTTGACGATAATTGGGATTACCAATCAAATATATATGAAAAATCAAAAATCGATTTATGCTGAATGTAAAATTATTGAGGCAAAAGATGGTGGAGTTCGATATCCAGGCAATATCTGGTTTCAATTGGACAATAAGAAATTGAATAAAAGTTGGCCACAATGCGAACAGCTTAATAAAATAACTCACAATAAATCTTTTTTGGCAAAGTCCTATTTAGCATTAACTTACAAAAAAGGAATTTTAGACATGTACGTGTATCAAGATGCAATTTTGGTTTTGCACTAATTTCTGTCCATCAAGATATGTAGCAGGCAATTATTTCAGTGGGTCTATAAACCGTATCAACAAATCAAGTGAAAATAGCTCTGGCCTCCGTTGCGCGTAGGTTGTTTTGGCAGATTGTTCGGCGTTACGTGTCGTTACGTCGGGAGTAAAAGCAAGGCTCATGCCTTGCCACCAACAGTTCTGATGCGCGTAGGCTATTCCATTCACGGTATTCAGGGAGAAATTTCTCCCAATAAGCCTTCAACTATCTTCTTTATTCGCATGAGTAAGGAAGATAGTTTTTTTATGGGTGTACCTGAATTATCAGTTATTGAGCATATCTTTTACGGTAAGTTGTAGTGGTTGTTAAACAAAGCTTTTTATCTTACTTTTTTGCGTTAGAAAGCCCTAATTTAATTGCAAAATGATATAATAAAGATGAAAAATTTCATAATCTCGGTTTTCTTTGCTTAATTTGCATCGTGCTAATACTACGATGAAAATCCTGACAATAAACAATTTAAAATTGTGTTTCTACGATACAGTTATTCAAGAGTTGTTCTCCCCTATTGCTCGATTTCTCGATATGATGAACATGAGAGGTTGACTATTCTGTATATTCGGAGCACAAGTTGCTAATAGATATTGTTTATTCTTGGGAGAGAGTCCGATAATTATAACGAATCCTCTTTTTGAGGAGAAATTGCTATATGTTCCTCCCATAGATATGGGATAAAATTACCCTGAATGCGGTATTTCACGACCGCGTGTGTGGCTCTATCTTTGTACGAGTTTATAACTAACTAACCAAAACAAACAAAATGAGAAAACTTTTTACTTTACTAAGTGTGATTTTTGCATGTGTGGTTGTGGCAAATGCTGCAAACAATGCTAATTATGGATGGTATTTGGGTGGCGGTGGTGCAACAGGTGCCGATCGTTCGGCCGATGTAGTAACTGATGCAAACGGAAATATATTTACTGCCAATACCTTTGCAAATACAGCCTCATTCAATGGAGTAGCAGTTACCGGCTCGCCAAAAGGGAGTGGAGCAAACTATGACAATTGCTTGTTGATTAATAAAATTAGTCCTAGTAAAACAACATTATGGACTATCTATTCAAATGCGGGAGTCGTTACACCCATCGCGATGGCAACCACACCCAGTGGCGATTTGATAGTAACCGGTACAATGAGAGCGGTAGTAACCAGCCCTGTAACCTATACTGCAAATATTGTAGATGCAGGGAATAATATCACTACCTTTAGCGGTTTGGGCAATTCTATTGTTCAGTCTTTTGTGGCAAAATTTAATTCAAGTGGAATACTTCAGTGGGTAAAGGAACTGGATTCGAGCGCATCGAAAGATAAGGTTGTAACAGCCTCAGCTATAGCTGCCGATGCAAGTGGAGATGTGTATGTAGCTGGAAATTTCGGATCTACAGTACTCTTACCCGGTGGCACATCATTAACTTTGACTAATACCACTACTAATTCATTTATTGTAAAATTAAATGCTGCTGATGGATCCGAAGCTTGGCATTTGAATACTACAATAGGAGTAATTGTATCAGAAGTCATTCCGGCACTCACCTATGGTGACGATGGATATTTGTATGCTGCAGGAGATTTTAAGAATGCCGCTACTCCAGTTGCAATAACGATAGGTGGAGTAAGTTTTACTCCGAGTATAGGAGCTGATCTAGCGTTAATCAAATTTTCCACAACAGGGAGTATTTCTTATATACAAGAACGTGCCAGTTTGTCAGCTTCATTAAAAGCTGTCAGAGTCAAAGATATTGCTGTTAAAAATGGAAAAGTTTTTGTGGGAGGATCGTTTAATGGATATGATGGTGGAATTCAATTCTCAAGCGGAGCCTTAACCACTGTATCCACAAATACTAATTTGAATGGATTCGTAGCTGCATTCAATTCAACTTCAGGTGCTGATTTATGGCAAAAAGGTGTTTTTTCACCAGGTATTACAGATATAGATGGACTAGCTGTAGGAAATGATGGTTATCTTTATGCCTTTGGTAGCTATGCTAATAAACCGCTATCTGGTTCTGCCGATGTTGTTAATTTCGGAAATTCAAAAACCATTGCAGATACTCCTACAACAAATAGTGCTGCCGATTTGTTTTTAGTATCTTATGCTCCTACAGATGGTACTACTACCGAATTGCATACTGTCGCATCTTCTGCAACATACGAAACAGCTAATAGTCTGGCAAATTATAATGGAAATCTTTATTTGCTGGGCACAACAAATGCATCCCCGGTAACTTTTGAAAATAACTCAACCTACACGACATTAGGCACGTATGATATTATTTTAGTCAACTATACAACTCCTGCCACCGGCATCAGTCAGGTGAAAACCGGCGATGCACTGTTTGCTTATGCAGACAAAGCAAATCATGTGTTAGTGGTTAAACAAGCTGAGAATGTGGTATCGGCAAGATTGGTGGATGTAACCGGTCGTACGCTTGTATCAACATTGAATACCGGCGACTTGCTGCAAATCAACACATCGGGAGTTGCCACAGGTATCTATATTTTACAACTCACCACTTCCGACGGGCAGGTAAGCTCTCAACGGATTTTGGTACAGTAAAACATTTGTAGTGTGCAATTGACAACAAGCCGCACACTCTATTATAAAGTAATTTCAAACAGTTCGCCTGTCCGGTTGCATCAATAACCGGATGGCGAATGTTTGTCATCATCCCTTTAGGTTTATCGGGCAATCACTCATTACCGTTTTTTTCACTTTTTTCACGGCATAAAGCAATGAGATACTGTTTTTTGTATATCCTTACCCTGTTGTTATTCATATCCGCATTTGCATCGGCACAAAACTACACGGTGTCGGGCGTGGTGAAAGAACAAGGCACCCGCACCCCGGTTGAACTGGCCGCAGTCTATATCAACGAGTCGGCACAAGGCAGTATCACGGACGAAAAAGGCCTTTTTGAAATTAAAAATGTGGCGGTGGGTACCTATCATATCCGCATCTCATATTTAGGCTACGAAACAATGGATACTCTGGTGAGGGTGAACAAAGCCACACGCCTCAATCTGTTTCTCTCGAAAACCTCCCTGCTACTCAAAGAGGTGAATATAATGCCCCGCGAAAAGACGCAATCGGCAACTACCTCTTCTATCAAACAGGCGGCTATTGACCATCTTCAACCTTCGAGTCTGTCGGATGTGCTGCAAGTGTTGCCAGGTGGTATAATGTCCGATACAAAGCTCAATACTGCTAACTTAGTGTCGATAAGGCAGGCAGGCAGCGATGTCAATACGGCATTAGGAACTGCTGTGGTGGTAGATGGTGTGCCGATGTCGAACAATTACAACATGCAGTCGTTCTACGGCTCCAGCTCAACCACCGATGTGAGTAACGACAAGAACCCTGTGAACAGTGGTGTGGATTTGCGCCAACTCTCTACCGACCACATGGACGAAGTAGAAGTAATACGGGGCATTCCTTCGGTTAAATATGGCGATTTAACCAGTGGCGCTATCATTGTAAAGTCAAAAAAAGGTGCATCGCCTCTCAACATTCGTGTCAAGTCCGACCCTCTCAACAAGCTTGTATATATCGGCAAAGGATTTGCTTTAGCCCACGATGGGGGTACATTAAACCTGGGTGTAGATTATGCCAAATATGTAGCCGATCAACGCAGCCCGTTCGACCGCTATCAGCGCATCACCTCCAATGTAAGTTATGAAAAACTATTTCATAAAATATTTCGCTCCACCACTTCTGCTTCATTTACTGCAACGCTTGACAAACAGACTGTCGATCCTGATATTATGAATAAGGATGAAAGCTACAAGTCTGATTATAAGAGCTTCAAATTAAGCAATGCCGGTACATGGAATCTCAATAAAGGAATGTTTTACAAACTGGAATATACCATTTCGGCAAACTATGCGCGCGATTTGCTCGATAGATCTAAAACTATTACCCTCAACTCTCCGATGGGACTTTCGCTCAGCAATACTGCCGGTGAAGCAACAGGAACCTATTTGCCATCCGAGTATTTGTCATCGTACAAGGTGGATGGAAAACCGTTTAATCTCTTTTCGCAGGTAATTGCCTATTTGCATCCGCATATCGGTAACACGTCGAATAACATTTTGCTCGGAGGTGAGTTTCGCTTAGATAAAAACTTTGGTGATGGCAGTATCTACGACCTCACGAGGCCTCCTTTCCCTACCCTCAGTTCGTCGAGTCGTCCGCGGGCACCCAAGGATATTCCTTCCATGCAAAAACTCACGTTTTTTGCCGAAGATAATTTCAACATGAATCTCGGGCAGGGAAAATTGAGCTTTACTGCCGGAGTACGCACCACCCGCCTGGGTAATCTTGCAACAGAGAGTGTGATGAATAATAAGTTCTACGCCGAACCCCGGCTGAATGTCAATTATCAGCTTCCTTCCTTTCAGTTTTTTGGCGCTCCGCTCGAAATCGGTATTAAAGGTGGTATAGGCGATCAGCTCAAATTCCCTACAGCACTGCAACTTTATCCCGAAAAATCGTATTACGACATTGCCGAGTTGAACTATTACTCCACCGCAAACGAAAACAACCGGTTGGTATATCTCCTTACAACCATCAAAGACAGAACTAACTATCAGTTGACACCCGCACGCAATCGTAAGTACGAAGTGGGTATTGATTTGAACTACAGAGGTGTATCATTGAGTGTAACCGCGTTTCGCGAAAAGGAAAAAAACGGATTTGAAGATCAGTCGCTTTATTTCCCCCAAAAATACAAACAATACGATGCCAGCTCATACACCGGCACTACGAAACCTACTGTCAACGACTTCAGCTATAAGCCCGACTCCATGTTTCTTTCGTATAACTATACCACCAACTCAGCTGTGATTATAAAAGAGGGAATTGAATATCAATTATCTATAAAAAAGCTTCCGATTATCAACACCGAAATTGTTTTGAATGGTGCCTGGTTTCGTACCCGATACGACATCAGCCAACCACGCTACAAATATCCTACTATAGTGACACTTGGATCATATTATCCTTACGTGGCAGTCTTTAATGCCGATAGTGATAGTAAAACTCAAGAACAATTCAACACTACATTGTTTCTCAATACCCATTTCTCGAAACAACGCCTGATGTTTTCCACTTCTATTCAGTCGGTATGGTACACTTCGTATCAGATGCTTGCCTACAGCGGCATTCCCGATTCGTACATTGATCTGAATGGAACGGTGCATCCGTTTACCGATGTGCAAAAACAGAGTGCCGCCTTCAAATCACTGATTGAAACATTTTCAGCTGCATATTTCAATCCAGAGCGTTCTCCGATAGCGCTCGAAGTGAACCTGAAAGTGACCAAGGAGATTGGTGATCATCTGAAACTATCGTTCTTTGTGAATCGGTTGTTGGATTACAACCCAAGATATACTACCCGCTTTGGTGTATCGACCCAAAAATGGGTAAAACCGTTTATGGGAGCCGAAATACAGCTGAAACTATAGAGGCATTGCCATGTATTTTACAATCAAAATATAACAAACAAATGAAATCTGTCTCATTTTTCAAAATAATACCGATACTGCTTATAGCAACACTGCTGTACGGCTGTCGTTTAGATACGGTTCCTTTTACCACAACAAAAATTACCATTACACTGCCCGATGATGCGGTGCCGGGAGGTAAAGACGGCTATGTGGTGAAACTGACAAATATTGCCACCGGTCGTTCTCAATCGATGACAACCGATGCCACAGGTGTGGTGAGCATGACAGTAGAAGAAGGAGTATATAACGTGGAGGTCACAGGACAAAAGACGCTGACAACCACAGTTGGTACCCAGTCGTACACTCAAACGGTGGATATTCGCGGCTTACTCGAAAAATCGCTGGTAACGGGCAAACAGGTGGAGCTTACAGTGCCGTTGCAAATTGCACAAAAGGGCAATGGTTTTCTGATTCAGGAAATCTATTTTAGCGGAAGCACTACACCTGCAAACGGGTCATATTATCAGGATCAATACATTGAGATATACAATAATTCCGATTCGGTACTGTATGCCGACGGGCTTTCGGTAGTTGAAGCTAACCATTTAACCAACAATGCCGTTGCCGAATACACAAACTTACCCAACGACTTTATTGTAGGTGCGCTTTACACAATTCCGGGCGATGGCAAAACATATCCCGTGCAACCCGGTAAAAGCATTGTGATTGCATCGTTAGGTATTAATCATAAACTTGCCAATGCGAACTCTCCTGTCGATTTGTCGAAAGCCGATTTTGAATGGTACGATGGTGGCAAGGACGTGGATGTACCGGAAGTTCCGAATATGATACGCAATTTCTGTTATTCTAATACCATCTGGGTATTGCATAACAGAGGCTACCATGGCTATGCCATTTTCAAAGCACCTGGCAGTTATGCCGATTTTTTGGCACAAAATACTGTATTGGTACAAACGGCATCGGGCACTTCGGTAAGCAGGGTAAAAGTGGCTAATTCGTTACTATTGGATGGAGTAGATTTGGGTGCAGTCGGAGCCATAGGATCAAAATCGCTCTCTTCGGCTATTGACGTAAGTTATACGTATTGCACGGCATCGTATAGCGGCAAGAGCGTTCGCCGAAAAGTATTGAAATGGGATAACGGCAGGGCTATCTTGCAGGATACCAACAACTCGGCCAAAGATTTTATCCCGGATGCTACTCCCAAACCTTGGGCAGTAGAGTGATATAAAAAGCTGACAATTACTGTATAAAATAATATCCAAGTGAAGTATATTTTTCTCACATTGCTCTCATTAGCTTCGATTAGCCTCTTCGCGGGAAACGAAGCCGATTCGTTACGCGCCGAAGCGGCAGCATGGGAGTCACCCTGGAGAGGTTTTTCCAACTATTTCGACTACAATCCGGCGGCTTCTTTTTCGGTTCCGGTGACACACTACACTGAAGTGGGAGCCACTTATACGGCATCTCATGCCGATGCAGGATTGCACGCAGTGCAGGATGGAAACGGTTCTTCAATTTTTCAATTGCATTCAGAAAGTTTTCAGGTGGACTCGAAATATCGTTTTTTTGGAAAAGCATCTTATTCGAACACCACGAGAACAAAAGTCGGTTGGCGTGATGTCGAAGATTACTCCTTGCTGAATCCATACCTTGTGGCTGACTCAGTAGGAGGCGATTACAAAGGTGAATCGTACTTTCTGAGCGGAGGAGCAAGCGTGCGTTTTCGTCATTTCGAGTGGGGCATTCGTGGTGCTTACGAAGGAGGAGTTTCTTACCGTCATGTTGACCCGCGACCACTCAATACGGTGTCTGTGATTCGAATTAATCCCGGAGCTACCTATCAACAAGGTAATTGGCGTTTCGGCTGGTTTGGCGAATATGTACGCTATCGCCAAAATGTGGAAATTCAGGTAGAGAAGGATAGTAAAAAAATATATTTCTACCTTTTGCAGGGTTTTGGAACGTATAATCAGCAGTTTTCATTATTTGCCGAAAACTTCAACCGAAACTATAAAGGCAATGAGTTTAATACCGGAATTCATTTCAACTATGGCGATGACAGGCAATCGACCGGAATATTGGGTGTACTTAAAACCTCCTATTTTCAGGTGGATGAAGACGACCGACGTACTCCCTACAAGATTGAACATCATGAAGTGACTGCCCAGATAACGCACGAACGCGAATTGCTGGGTCGTTCACTCTTCCTGAAAGGGCTTTACACATTTCATCAGATAATTGGCAACGAAACTCAGTATCAACCTGTGGTGATTAATACCAACTTCATTGTGTGGAACTATGCCACTCAAAGTGACCGTTATCAGTCGCGTACTCATCTGGCACAGGTTTCGGCATTGTTGGCTGACAAAAAAACATCGCACTTTTCTGTGTGGGAACAGCTGGATGGAACTTTTCAGGATGTGAAGCAATATTACTATGAGCCTTATTATCATCAGTTTGTTCAGGATGCAATTGCCGCAGGAACGGTGGGTTTCTATGCTCCGTGCAAAAAAATATCATTGGAAGGTAGTGTGAAAGGTGGATACAAAAAGAATATCTCCTCCTCGTTACTGCAGAACGACAACAATATTGTGACTACTCAATTGCTACTCCCCGACTATGCTTTTCTGACCTCGAGTTATGCATTCTATCAGCTTAATTTAAAGGTTCATCTGCCCTTGGCGGCTTCGTTAATGGCCAATATATCTGCGGATGCAGGATTACAATCTGCCAAAAACAAACAAGCATTTGCCGCCAAAGTAACTGCAGCATTAAATTTCTAAAAATCAATCGGATTTACACATAATTCATTTATAATGAAACGAGTTCTAAGATTCGGGAATCGCTTCACTCACAATTTAAATTATATTCAGATGAAGAATATTAAAAGAATATCATTGTTATTACTCATCTTTTTGAGCTGTGCATACATGAAAGCCGACGAAGGGATGTGGACAATTGCCAACCTCGATTCGACATTGGTACACAAAATGAAAAATATCGGTTTGCAACTTTCGGCAGAGCAACTCTACAGCGAGAAACAAGCCAGTGTGAAAGATGCCGTCATGATATTCGACAACGGATGTACTGCCGAACTGGTATCTGCCAACGGTTTGCTTTTCACCAATCACCATTGTGGCCGCGACCGCGTGCAACAGGTGAGCAGTGACGCACACAACTATATCCGCGATGGTTTCTGGGCAAATTCTCGAGGCGAAGAAATTCCTATCAAAGGGTTAACAGTTAGGTTTTTGATTAAATCGGTGGAGGTAACAAAACAAGCTACCGACCTGCTTAAAACCAAAACATGGCGAAAGGTGATGTCTGACATCGAAAAACAATATACTGATTCTTTGAACCATTATACTGCCAGCCTCGACAGCTATAGCACCGGACAATATTTTGTCTCTGTCTATCAGATATTCAACGATGTGCGTTTGGTAGGTGTTCCTCCCGAAAGCATTGGCGATTTCGGAGGTGAAACCGACAATTTTGAATGGCCCCGTCATTCATCTGACTTTTCGGTGTTCCGCATATATGCCGATGCCAACAATCTTCCGGCTGCCTACTCTGCCAACAATAAACCGTATCAGCCCAAAACATTCTTGCCTGTTTCACTGGCCGGTGTTCACGATAATGATTTTGCAATCACCATCGGTTTTCCGGGTATTACTCAGCGTTATATCACCTCTTATGAGCTGAAAGAAGAACAGGGAATCAAAAACAAGGCTACCGTAATCACTAAAGGGAAATACCTCGAAGTTCTTAAAAAAGAGATGGATAACGACGAAAAGATTCGTTTGAAATATTCCACCAAAAACTTTATGGCCGGCAATGGCTATAAATTAGCACTTGGCACTCTGAAATTAGTCAATTTGAGTCCTGCCCTGGAGAATAAGCAAAAAGCAGAAGCAGAGTTTCAGGTCTGGGCAAATGCCGACTCGGCACGTGCCAAAAAATACGGCAACTGTCTGGCTACATTGAAAAAGAACTATGACCTTGAGCATGATGCAAAATATGCTCATGCATTGCTTACCGGGGCACTGTTTAGCGATGCCTGTCTGTTCGGCTCACGTGCACGTCACATAGTGGAACTGCTTTCTGAAAAAAATAAGTCGCAAGACGATATTGATAAAGCAGCAGAAAGTTATCGTCAGTGGTACACTCCTTTTTCTAAAAACTATGATGCAACTACCGATCAGAAGATAGTACGCACAATGCTTAAACTGGTAAAAAAAGAAGTTGCCAAAGAATATCTTCCTGATTTTTTTACGATTATCGACAACAAGTATAATGGTAATATTGATAAATATGTGGACGATTTGTATGCTAAATCAGCTTTTTCGTCAGCCGAAGGCATTGATAAATTTTTGAAGAAACCAAAATTATCCATCAAAGAAGATCCCATGTATATCTATGGAGTTGGTGTCTATGATAAATTGATTGAACTGAAAAAACTTACCACCGACCAGGGAACAGAAATCAGGAAGGTGAATAAGATTTACGAGGCCGGATTAAGAGAAAAAGAGGTCGGAAAGTTGAAGTATCCCGATGCCAACTTCTCAATGCGGCTCACTTATGGCAAAGTGGGTGGCGCTACGCCTCGTGATGGACTGACTTACAAAAGCCAGACTACACTGAAAGGAGTTATTGAAAAGGAAGATTCAACAAATTACGAATTTCATGTTGCTCCAAAACTGAAGGAGTTGTATGCCAAAAAAGAGTTTGGCCGCTATGGGGAAAATGGAGAAATGTTCACCGATTTTCTTACCGATACCGACATCACAGGTGGTAATTCGGGAAGTCCCGTCATTAATGGCAAAGGCGAATTAATCGGTCTTGCTTTCGACGGAAACTGGGAGTCGCTTGCCGGAGACATTATTTACGAACCGCAAAAAAACCGCTCTATCAACGTCGATATCCGCTATGTGCTGTTTGTGATTGACAAGTTTGCCGGAGCGCAACACATTATTAAAGAACTAACAATAAAATAAATACACACTAATCAAAATTATTTACAAATGAAAAGACAACTGATATTATGCTGTGTTGCTTTTGTAGCAACTGCTTTATTTTCCTTTGGCAATGCAGCAACTCCTGCCTCAAAAGTCAAAGTATATACAATTGATGAAATTATAGTCAAAGCACCTTCTTTGGTTGGTCAAACTGTTCAAGTCAAAGGTTTGGTCGATCATGTGTGCGCCATCACAGGACGCAAAATATTTTTTATAACCAAAAAAGGTAATAAAACCATCCGCGTGGATGCCGGTGAGAAAATTACAAAGTTCGATCCCCAGATTAAAGACAAAGTGGTACTAGTAAGCGGAGTGGTGAAAGAACAAAAGCAGACACAGGAAGATTTGGATCGTCAGGAGGCAAAAGCCATTGCGGCAAAAGATGCCAAACCTGCCGGTCATCAATGTACGGCCAACATGAAAGCTAACGGCGAAGACCCCGAAGCTACCCGCTTAGAACGTATTAAAGCATTGAAAGAACGCTTGAAGAAACAAATAGCCGCGGGTAAAAACAACTACTTATCATTCTATTCGGTAGGCAATTGTGAAGAATACAGCGTGGTGAAATAAGAATTTACGATATTTAGGTGAGCATGATTTTAAAACAAATAAACAGATGAAAATTATCAGAATTATATTTATTCTTTGGTTTGGTATTGCCGTTTCGTCCATAGCACAAGAATACAATCTCAGTGACAAACTACCGATTGATAAAAATGTGAGAATCGGCAAACTAACCAACGGTTTGACCTATTACATCCGCAAAAACAGCACACCGAAAGACCGTGTGGAGTTGCGTCTGGCAATCAATGCCGGTTCGGTACTCGAAGACGAAGATCAACGCGGATTGGCTCACTTTACCGAGCACATGGCGTTCAACGGGACTACCCATTTTGCAAAAAATGACCTTATCAGCTACCTGCAATCGGTAGGAGTAAAGTTTGGTACGCATCTCAATGCCTACACCAGTTTCGACGAAACAGTATATCGTCTGTTGGTACCTACCGACAAAAGCGAAGTGGTTGACAAGGCATTGCTTGTGCTCGAAGATTGGGCACACAACATCACTTTCGACCCGCAACAAATTGAAGGCGAACGGGGTGTGATTACCGAAGAGTGGCGTATTGGACGTGGAGCCAACCAACGTATGCAGGACAAATTTTTCCCGGTCGTTTTCTTCCAGTCACAGTATGCTCAACGCTTACCGATTGGTAAAAAAGAGGTCATTCAGGGATTTAAGCCCGAATCCATTGTTCGTTTCTACAAAGATTGGTACCGTCCCGATTTGATGGCCGTGGTAGTAGTGGGCGATATCGACCTTGACCAATACGAACAAAAGATCAAAGACCATTTCAATAACATTCCCGTGCGTACCGCCGAACGTCCGCGTACCATTTTCCCTGTTCCCGATCATGCTGCCACCTTGTACTCTATCACCACCGACAAAGAAGCTACACAAACTCAGGTGATGGTCTATTCAAAAACCGCCCACAAGGATGATAATACCCTGGGCGACTATCGCAACTTTGTAGTGCAGCAATTGTATTATTTCATGCTCAATCAACGTTTTGGCGAATTATCACGTTCCTCCGAACCTCCTTTTATTTCGGCACGCTCTTCGTTTCAGGCTATTGCCCGCAACAAAGATGCCTTCTATGTGTCGGCCAGAGTACGTGAAAACGGAGTGGAAAAAGGGCTGAAAACCCTCCTCGAAGAGATGGGTAAGGTGAAGAAATTCGGTTTCACCGAAAGCGAACTTGCCCGTGCAAAGAAAAGCATCACTCTGAAATATGACCATGCCTACACCGAACGTGACAAATCGGAATCGGAAGGATATGCCAACGAACTGGTACGTCATTTTTTAGCCAAAGAAGCTGTACCCGGTGTGCCTTTTGAATATGAATTTACCAAGAATCAGCTACCTTCCATATCGTTGAAAGAGGTGAACGATTACGATAACTCCTTTATATCCGACTCCAACCGCGTGGTGGTGGTTACAGCTCCCGATAAAGAGGGCATCACCTTGCCTACAGAAGAGAAGCTGCGCGCTGTAGTAAGCGAGGTTGCCAACGAAACACTGGAAGCATACAGCGACAAAGCAGCTACTTTTACATGGCCGGGAGCTAAACCTGCTGCTGGTTCTATTGTCAAAGAAGAGTACAACAAAGCGCTTAATATGACTACCTGGACATTGTCGAATGGAGTGAAAGTGTTACTGAAACCGACCGATTTCAAGAACAACGAAATTTATGCGTATGCCTATAGCAAGGGTGGACATAATCTATACCCCGATGCCGATTTCTTTTCTGCCTTGTATGCCTCTGCACTGGTTAACGAAAGCGGCATTGCCAACCTGTCGAAAAGTGGCATGATAAAAGCATTTGCAGGTAAAGAGGTCAGTGTAACTCCGTTTATCAACGGCAATAGCGAAGGAGTAAGCGGAAAAACCGATCCTCAGGATCTGGAAACATTCTTCCAGTTAACCAATCTCTATTTTACCCAGGCAAAAATAGATAGTGCCACGTTCAAAACGTTTGTCACCAAAACGAAATCGAGTTTGGCTACCCTGCAACTCAATCCTCAAAAATATTTCGAAGATCAGACTTCACGTATTTTGTCGAGCAATCATCCCCGTGGCGGAGGTTTCCCTACAGGTGCTGATTTGGATAAAATCAACCCGAAACGTGCACTCGAAATTTTCCACGAACGGTTTGCCAATGCAGGCGATTTCACCTTTATGATTGTAGGGGCGATCGATTTGGGAAAAATCAAACCCCTTATCGAAACCTATATTGCATCTCTTCCGGCCACTTCGGCACGCGAAACCACAAAGGATCTGGGCATTCGTCCACCTAAAGGCAAGGTCGAAAAAAGCGTGTTCAAAGGAACCGACCCCAAAAGCAATGTGAATCTAACCTTTTCGGGTGCCGTGAAATACGATCCTACGGACGATTATTTACTTAAATCGTTGAATGACGTATTGACAATTAAGTTTATGGAGTCGTTGCGTGAAGAAAAGAGTGGTGTGTATGGCGTGCGTTCAAGCGGGCGATTTGCCAAATTCCCTTACGAAAACTACACCGAACAGGTGACCTTTCAGTGTGCTCCCGAAAATGTGGAAGGCCTTATTACAGCTGCACTGACAGTGATTGACAAGGTGAAGAAAGAGGGCGTGGAAGCCACCGACCTCAATAAGGTGAGAGAGACACAAAAACGCGAACTGGAAGTAAATCTGAAAACCAATGCATATTGGATTAACGAAATAGCAAAAGATGTAATTTACGGAATTCCTTTCAGCGACGGTACCGACGATGCACAACAAATCGACAAATTGTCGTCGAAAGAGTTGCAGAAAGTAGCTAAAAAATACTTTGGCGAAAACTTTACCCGCATCGTACTTTATCCGGAAGCAAAGAAGTGACAATCTTCTATGTTCGGGAAAATAAATTGCCCCGAATATCCTGATTTTATTCTTCATTGCAGTCACTTTTAAGTGACAAATAGCAATTCAAATTTAAAAACCGGCTTTAGCCTCACATTCCATTTTTTTGGATTGGCTAAAGCCGTTTTTTTTCTCTTTTGACCAGCCCCTTAAAAAGAACGGCAGTGAATGAATCTGAATATCTGTCCCAATCTATTTCCCCAAAAGTTCAAACCGCATTGAAACAGCTTGTTACACAGGCTTCATTCTATTCATACAAATCCCTTCCAACTATATTTTTTATGTACGTACTTTTCTTATAACTGTACCCATTTATTTGAGTAAATTTGCACACTATTCAAATTCAGGTTTCTCAAAAAAAACAACTATACCATGAGATTATTAGAAAAAAACTTGCTTTTATTTTTCATTGTAATGTTCTCTGCCGTCGCTCTACAGGCACAGGACAAAACCGCTAAATGGGGAGTATTTGAGCTAACGCTAAAAGGAAGCAATGCAGGCAATCCTTTCATCGATACACAGCTTTCAGCCGAATTTAAGCACGGAAATAAAGTGTATCGTCCTGAGGGTTTTTATGATGGCAACGGTATCTATAAAATCAGGTTTATGCCCAATGAAGTTGGTGTATGGACCTATATTACAAGCAGTAATAAACAGGAACTTAACCATAAAAAGGGTGAGTTTATCTGTACACCTGCATTGTCCAATGCGCATGGTCCTGTAAGAGTAAGTCATCAGTTTCATTTTGCTTACGAGGATAGTACAAGCTTTACTCCTTTTGGTACTACCATTTACGAATGGTCGTTTCGTGGTAAGGAGCAACGTGCACAAACAATTGAATCGCTGAAATCATCTCCGTTTAATAAAGTGCGCATGTTGGCTATTCCGCCGTACAAAAAGGATTACACTGAAGGACCCGGGAAGTTAACTTCATTCCCTTTTGTGGGTACAAGTAAAGAAACTTTTGATTTCTCGCACTTTAACCCTGAGTTTTTTAAATTGCTTGAAGAAGATATTAAGCATCTGTCAGAAATTGGCGTTGAAGCCGATCTTATTCTTTTTCGCCCCTATGATAAAGGCAAATGGGGATTTGATATGATGGCCGATTCCACGAATATTCTATATCTGAAATATATGGTAGCCCGTTTTGCAGCCTATCACAACATTTGGTGGAGCCTGTGCAATGAGAATAGCTTTATCAAACATTTAACCGACGAGGATTGGGATCGCTATTTTCAGGTAGTGCAAAAGGCCGATCCATACGGTCATTTACGATCCATACATAACGCCGACCGCCTGTACGATTACACCAAACCATGGGTAACACATGTAAGCCTGCAATATTATAATGTGGTGAAAAGTCCCTGGGGCTCATCGCTGCTGCGCGATATTTATAAAAAACCCATCGTGAACGACGAAATCAATTACGAAGGAAATATTAACCGGCGCTGGGGGCAGCTTACCGGCGAAGAATTGACCTATCGCTTTTGGAATGCCTATATCGGTGGCGGTTTTGCTACCCATGGCGATGCATCTTCCACCGGCTGGATAGGTGGCGGAGGCAAACTGGCAGGCGAAAGTCCGGCGAGAATAGCTTTTCTGAAAAAAATAATAGCGGCCGGCCCGGTTGAAGGTCTGGAACCGATAGACAGGTATTATACCCCAAACTTTGCGGGCAAATCGGGCGAGTATTATCTGATATACTTTGGCAAGGATGCACCGACAGAATGGATATTTAAATTGCCAAAAGCTATGCTGGCTGCCGGTATGAAATTTAATGCAGAAGTGATTGACACCTGGAATATGACTATAACTCCCGTTGATAAGACATTTGAGACAAAGGTAATGGATAGCTACTCCTTTGATGATAAGCAACTCCAGAGCATTTCGCTACCCGGCAAACCATACATGGCTTTAAGGATAACACGGATTGGGAATGAAAAAGATATGCTGAAAGTAAAGAAAACGAAAGGAAATGAGTTGAATGAAGATATGCCTTAACCAGTTCACGTTTCGTGGGAGGCGCAATTAAAATCACCGATTGCCAAATCCGATGCGACAAGGTTTTTCTTTATTCAGGTTTTATGGGCATTGCATATTTTTGTCTTGTCGGGTTCCCGTACAAATATGCAGGACTCCATTTCGGCATTTGAGTTATTATTGTTGCAATTTTTCGGTCAATATCAGTATTAATTCCTCGTCTAATTATTGGATTGATGATTTTTCCACTTGTCGCTATTTCAAATTCGACATATACTTTAGTTTTGAAGTCACCTTTTTTAATTCCGACTTGTTTAAGTTTGGCTGTGATGTATTTTAAAAGAGCTTCTCGTCCTCCTGGAAACTCTGCCTCTTTTTTCCAATTCTCAGTGTTATCTAAACTGTCAGTCAAAACACGAACTCTGTTTAAAAAGTCTTTTCCATATTTTGTCTTCAGTAACTCTGTCATTTTATAGTCATAACACTTGTAATAATCGAGTGAGTCGCTGAAATACCAGTTAATTTTATAATACTTTCTCAGAACATAGAAATAGGTTTGTTCAACCGGTAACAATTCGGCTGAATGAAATGAATATAAAGATTTCTGAAAGTCCAATGTAGCTTGAACTTTTGCTTTCTGACAGCCAGGCTGAGCAAAAGCCAGATTAATGGTCAGGATAAACGTCAATATTGCAAGAATTTTTTTTCTCATATTATTTTCAGACTTGTAATTTAAAATCAGCAATAGTTAAATCCGATGCGATGGATTTTTATAATTGAATCTCATAAATATAGCAAATGCCGGATATTGGATCACAAATATATCTGGTTCCTTGGTCAAAATCCTTACCATCTGAATATCGGAGTGAATTGGCTGGCGGATTAAACCACGCAGGCGAATCATCAGGCTTTGTCCAGTTTCTATTATCAATTACCAGGTGGTTTTGTTTTATATATGAATCCAACCACTGCTTTGTAGGCTTTATTTTGAGATACATAATATACTCTTTTGTCCAATGAGGAGATTGCCAATATTGTCCATTTATTAATCCAACATCTTTAGTCGGTTTGTCTCCTGCCCAATATTTATACGCTTCAATGGCATTATCAGTCTTTATCTCGAAGCAACCTGCAAGCAAAATTGTCGAGATAAAAATCAAGATGATATTCAGTAATCGCTTTTGAATCATTCTGTATAGAATTTTATATAAGTATTTTCCCTCCCCATCGGATTTGCAATTAAAATAAGCGATAGCTAATACTGACGGGACGGGTTTTAGGCTTTATTTGAGTAACCTTGAAATATATTGCTTTAAAATCACACCAGGTATTCCAAGCGCAACAATTTTTCCGTCACGATCTATAATGAATGCATAAGGAATTGCGGTAAATCCATAAATGTCTTTTAGTCCAGAATTCCACCCCTTTGCATCTCGTAACTGTATCCATGTTGAACCGATTCTTTTTATAGCTTCTTTCCAAGCGGTTTCCTTTTCATCTAACGAAATGCCTATAACCTCCAGCCCTTTTGATTTGTAGCTTTCATAAATATCTTTTATTATTGGTTGCTCTGCCAAGCAAGGGCTGCACCACGAAGCCCAAAAAACTACCAATACATACTTAGTTTTGTCAATCGTGCTGGAGAGCTTTGTTTTCTGTCCCGAGGTAGAAAGAAAGGTAAAGTCGGTGTATGGTTTACCTTCAAGCTCTTGCCTTTTTCTTTCGCGTTCATCCTTCTTTTGTTTTTGATATACGTACCATTCCGCAAAGCGTTTGATATAAGCATCGTTCCTAATCAGATCACCACTTGCATTATATACATCGAAAAAATCAGTTTCTGAATATTCAATACATTTAGCTCTGAGCAAGGTAATTCCAAGCAAATTAGAACTATTGTCTTTGATAAAAGATTTTTCCAATGATATTAGACTTTGCTTTAGAGCACCACAATGCTTATTATGAGCTATTTGAGAGAGGGAATCCAACCCTTTTCGATTGCTTTCCGCTTCCAAACTGTCATCAACAATAGCCACTTTTGATAAATAAGCCTCATAAATGTTATTCAATGGAGTTCCTCCGATTGTTGAATGCTTGCTAAGAGACACCGTGATTTCGCCCGATTCTAATATGAGTTTTGCAGAACGAACGGTATCAGGATAGTTACCGCAGCTTATAATGGCAAAGCGAGCCGTGTCTGCCAACCCTGAAAAAGAAAATGTACCATTGACAATCAGAGCAGTATCTACATGAGAAACTCTTTCATCGTAAAACTTAAAAAGCATTATCTTCTTTCCATTCAGAAGAGACATTGTTGTTCCACTAATTGTATACTGACTAATCGTTGCATTTGAACTTGTAGCAATAAGGCAGAGTAGGGTTGCCAATATCATGATTAAGTTTTTCATGCGGTCATTTTTATTTTTTATTTGTCGCATAGCTTGTCCCGATGAATCGGGAGAACTCACATGGAACATGGTTTTTCTCATAAATGCTTGTTTGAATACTCGTTTCATGATTATTTCCCTTTGATTGTTTCGCAAATATAGATGCCTCCCCGGGCTACTTCACCATATTTTAATATAGCATCTTTAGGGTGTAAAAATCGGACTGCTCGAATTGTCTTGTCTTCGTTAGCCAGTTTTGCTAGGGCCTTTGTTGTTATTAATTTACCATCCAGAAGACCTATTGCGGAGCCAACATAAAAAACATTCGGGTTTTTCATCTCCTCTTTTTGTATACTTGCATTAGTCATTGCAGCTGATTTTTGAGCTTCAGCTTTTTCAGAATAAATACATTGCATAAACAAAAGCATAAATACGATACGTGTAATTAGTTTATTGGACATAGTTTTAGGTATAAAAGTGTTCTAAAATGCATCTTGGACAATTATATATTCGACCAATTTGAAGGAAATGAATTAAGGATTAACCTTTTTGCTATGCTTTAGGAACCACGTTCGTTTCTTGTAATTCACATTCCTTTTTTATGTTATACAAACATATCCAGTACAAAAGGCAAAGGAAGGCCGCTTTAATTTGAAAAATGGTTACATCTTTGCAATAGTTTCCTGTAAAAGTTTCTCCAGCTTCTTTATGTCATAGTCGTTTTCTTCTTCCATATTATACACAACCATTCCCCTACCATCAATCAATAATAAATGGGGAATGGAGCCGATGGCATAACTATTTCTCAAATTATCATCCGCAAAAATTTGCGTCCAAGTGGGTTGATCCTTCTCCAATGCGGCTTTAAATGCCTGTTCATCATCATCAAGCGATAAAGCGATAATGGTAAGTTTTTCTTCCTGATATTTTTCGCGTATAGCTTTAAGTAAGGGAGTAAGCCTTCTGCAAGGACCACACCAAGAAGCCCAAAAATCGAGTAAGACAAATTTGCCTTTTAGAGCACTCAGTGTTACAGTATTGCTATGGGTATCCTTCATTGTAAAGTCGGGAGCTTCGCCTCCTTTTTTTGTATTGATGCATCCATTAAGTCTTTTGACAATTTCTTTTCCTTCAAAAGTTTGTTGAAGCGAATCTGGAAAAACAGTCCTGAAATATTGCAATAAATTCTTGGCCGGCAAACGGCTACTAGATGCGTATTCGTGCTTAAACAAAAACAATGCAAGATAGCTATTGACATTAGCTTTTATATATTCCAACCCTTTAAGAGCAACATTTGTCTGTTTTTGTTCAAAGATTGTTGCATATTTCGGATTGTCCAAGCTATCCCTATATGTAAGGTAATAGTTTTTCACTTCTCTATTTTCTTTTTCTATGTGTTTACTGTAAGCATCTTGGCCTATTGATGCTAATGCTATTACATTTGTCAGTTTGTAATTGTGGAGTGGGTTGTTTCTTTTGTCGCCAGTTTGATAAAAATCAATGGTTGCCGGTGTATCAGACACCCAGAAAGAAAAGCAGGGAACACCATTTATTTCAGTAGAATCAGGATAGCTAAAAGTAATGGTAGCACATCGCCCATAATAGTTTTTTTCGATTGTAAATGTGTTATTTATAATTACCGGAGTAATTTTTTTTTCGCTCACTCCGTTATCAATAGATACCGTCAATCTCTTGCTAGTCATAACAGGAGCGAGATTAACCGTTACTTGTGTCTTTTTCTGACAGAAAGAAACGTGTGTATGCAAAGCAAATAAAATAAGGAGTAAGAGTTTAGGAAATAAACGAATAATAGTTGTTTTCATGTGTTCATTTTTATTTTTCGCTTGAATAATGTGTGCTATTAAAAATAAGTAATAGCTAAAGCCGACGGGACGGGGTTAGCACCAATTATTTTAGTTTCTTTTTGAGTTCGTTTAGTAACCCGTTCTCGTCATCAGGTTTAAACCCAATCATAATGTTTTGTTTGTAATTCTCGATTAACTTCAAAAGTTTGTCCTTTTCACCCGTAGAACTATAATAATCGGCTAATTGATAATAAGAATAACCATATAATCCGATAATTCCAGATGTTCTTGGTTGGTCATTTTCAAGGATAGTTTTTAATTTTTCAAGTTTTGTGTCGAATACTATTTTTTCCAGAGTTATTGTGTCAACTCTAAATTTTGAATTTTCAGTTTTCAAAGGTGTTAGTCTTGATACAAGTCCACAATTTTGCAAATAATTTTCTAACCCAGCTAAAAAGTAAACTTCAAAAGTGTTCGTAAAAAAAATTGGTCTTTCCCAATTGTTTGTTTCAACTATATTCAATAAATTTGCTCTGGTTGGACTTAAATATGTTCTTTTGTGTTGTTCTTCACCATTAAATTTTGATACCCTTCGGTTTGAAGCAAAATCAGGTTCAATAACCCAATCCATTTGAAATCCCTTTTCTAATTGATACTTTGACAGCAGTTGATTTGAAATAGGTATATGAACCGTTAGTGTATCCCATTTGTACGGATGAGAGTCCATTATTTGATCTTTGGTTAAGCCTGTTTTTAACCCACGAATTATTTTTGAAGACTCACCTTTTGTCAATGCTAGAATAAATGAAGGACGATCTAATAAACCTATCGGAACAAGTGTTACGTCCTTTCGATAATCGTAATGTAATTGAACAAACATACAAAAATTTAAAGGAGAATCGCCGCTTGTAAATAGAATAGCATTGCTGTCGCATGAGTTTAGCATGTTTTTCCCTAATTCAATTCCCCACTCTGGAATTACCCCTCGTTTATATGCTTTTTCGAAATAGAATTTTACCTTTTCAAGATTCTCATTCTGATATTCCTTAAAAGCAACTGCACTACATTCAGTAAGATAAAAATATTTTGCGTCACCATATTGTGGATTAAGCTCCAATGCTTTGTCAAGATAGCTTAATATCTTGTGAGAATAGTTTGAGTCATATCCTTTTAATGGACGACTGTCGTATGCATTGTAATGATTGAAAAATCCGAGATAATAGTAAATCTCAGCATCTTTTGGGTTTTCAATCAATGCCTTTTCCATCAAACTAATCGCTTGAGAATAATTTTCTTTTTTGAATTGTTCAATAGACTGTTCTTTCAGACTTATTTGTTGTGCAAAAGTCAAATTGCAAACGAGGATTAACAGTAATAGTAATCTAATTTTCTTCATTCGTGTAATGTTGTTGTTTTCATTCAGTTATTTTTTCGTCATGGTTTATTGTAAGACGTTATAATTATTTTTCCGCTTTTAGTGATTTGCATATTCTCAGGCACTTTTGATTTCTCTCGTTTTCGTTCAATAATTAGATTCTTGCTAATAGACCCAAAAGTAAATTCCTTTGTCTGTTCGTTCCATACAGCTAAAATATAACTGTCAATTATTTTCCAGCCATGAGTGTATGTGCGAATTATGAATCTATAGTCTCTACCTAATGAGTCATTCCCAATATTCAATAACATGTATGCTGTAAATTTCTTTGAGCTATAGATTCTCCCATAATTTTTAAAAACATTCGATTTTGGTAGCTTTTCCCCAATTGGATAAATTGTTGATACCAGAAGCTTAGTTGATTCTATTTCGTCCCAATTCAAAAATTTTCTAACGCTGTCTGCCGGAATTGGTCGTATATTTAATGACTCTACTAAATAGAGGAACCCATGATTCATTTTATTATCTTGGTCTATTTGAAAAAGTTTATTTGTTTGACAGTAACAAGTTGTGAATGCAAGAAATAATAAAGTCGTAAAAATAATTCTCATTTTGTCTGTCCTTCCTTTTTTTACTATACCGCCTATCAATTTATATCGTTACCCAGATGTCAACATACCGATCAATCGAATTATAAATAAGCGATAGCCGAATCCGATGTGACGTGAAATTTTGTGTTCAAGATTAACTTCCGTTGGTTGTCGACCTTTTTATTAGTTCGCATTGATTTCGTAAATCAAATATCGTCCTCCATAATATTTGAACACAATTTCTTTTATTGCATGTCCGTTCCCAAACTTCATCACATGTTTTGAGTCATCTCCTTCTACAATCCGTATACTTTCACTGTACTCACTCTCATTTTTCGGATTCACGGTCGTAAGGTCATTTGAAATTTTCCGTATTAGTGAAATTGTTTTAGAATAGTCAGTTTGTCCTTCTGTCCTAAATGATTTTTGAAATGAATAGGTCTTGTTTTTATAATAAACTTCTATGTCTCCACATAGTAAATCTAAAATTTCATTGTTAGTGCCCGTATTTAATGTTTTTCGAACCTTTTCAAAAGTCGGAAGTTTCTTTAAATCCTGTGTGGGAAATAATTCGTTTGAGTTATCTAAAATTTTTACGCTTGATAGTTTACCTTTCGTATTTACCTCAACTGAAAAATTCGTTGTGTCATATCCCCACATTTGTCCATATTCTCCAATGTCTTTGCTACTTGAAGGTTTGCCTAAGAATTTTTCAGTTTGCGCTTTGTCTATTCCCAGTTTTAAATTTCTAAAACCTATATCTGTACTATTATTCTTACCGGAGACTTGAATACTCCAAATTCGGTTAGTATCTATAGCCGCATATTCAAATACAATATGGAGCGAACTGTCCGGTTTTAGCAGGAATGCTTCATAAACAAATCCATCTTCAAATTTCCCATATTGAATGGGCTTACCTAATTCGTTCTTCGCTGCAACACGATATTGTCCAAGTTTAAAACCATAGAGTTCAGCATAGAATTGTTGCCCGTCTGCTTTCTTTTGTGCAGAAATTTGTTTACAGTTTTGAAATACGAGTCCGATAATTAGAACCAAAATCAGTTTTTTCATTGTCTTTTTTTCTAAAGTAGCTTATAATAACCAACGGCTATGTCCATTTTCCTTTTTGCAAGAGCGTTCGCTGTTCCCGATAACTATCGGGGTCAGCCTGCCAATGAACGAG
>Ga0302286_10000709_pt1 | contig 26498 bp, 23 predicted proteins | sample III_Fen_E2_3_FD_198765 | JGI IMG/M metagenome (GOLD analysis project Ga0302286, IMG submission 198765) | Peat permafrost microbial communities from Stordalen Mire near Abisko, Sweden - III_Fen_E2_3 | ecosystem: Environmental > Terrestrial > Soil > Wetlands > Permafrost | place: Sweden: Abisko...
AGATTAAATGCTTTAATGAAATTACTTTGACAGGATGAATCTGTTTAAATCTGCGTTTTTCGGTACATCCTGCTGAATTGATGTGATCAGGGGTCTTTATTTCCAGTATTAAAAAACAATCAAACTCCCTGATAGTTTTATTTTTAATGATCTGTTCATTTAAAAATTATGAATTATGAAATATTCATATCGGTTTAAAAGACAATAACACTGCCACTTTATTTCTTATTTCACGAAAAAAGGATGTTTCCTCACGCGCTTTGATATCGGAATACACTTTGTAGGTTGATGCCAGAAAGCTTTTTAACTGTGCGTTAAACTCATCGGGATTCTCCAGGTTGCTTAAATGGGCGGCATTATCAATGAGCTGTAATACGGATTTTTTTATCTGTACATGCATATACATAGCGGCTTCCGGTGGTGTGATTTTATCTTCCACCCCTACCAGGATAAGGACCGGGACCTGAATGGCGATGAGACGGCTGCCTGTTTTTTTGCGTGTGGCAAGAGCCAGCAATGTGGCTGTGAGCGATGCAATGGTGGTGGTAAGAATCATATGTCGTACGGCATTTATATCAGATTCTTTTGTGGTGAACGATAGCGGTGCAAACATGTTTTTTACACTTTCACCGACATAACCTGACACTCCGTTATCGTTTATTTCAGTAATGGTTGACAACATTTTTTCTTTTCCTTTGGTTGTTTCAGCTTTACAGGTGGTATCCGCCAGCACCAGCGCTTCAAAACGGCCAGGATAATTTGCTATGGCATTCAGTGCAATGTACCCGCCCATTGACAGTCCGCAGACGGTAGCTTTGTCCACTCTGAGCACATCCATAAAAGCAATCAGATCGGCTGCAAAAAGGGATATGGAAAATTCCTCCTTTCCTGCATCCGATTCGCCATGCCCGCGAATGTCGTAGGCAATGACACGGTACAGCTCCCTGAGGCATTCCAGTTGCTTGTCCCACATGGTTTTGTTTAGCGAAAAACCATGAATGAAAATAATTACCGGAGCATCATCTGCTCCCTGATCGGTGTAATTAACCATAAGGTTATTTACCATCAGCTTAATATTGTTTCCGGAGTAACGCATATTATTAATAATTAATTGATAATTAATAATTCATAATTTGTAATTCATAATTTGTAATTCATAATTAACGGGACAAAGAAAATCATGTTTTTATGAATTGACAATCAGATTACTAACTGTTTTTGAGTACATATGTAACAACATGAATGTATTTACGATGTACCCCTATAACTGTCGGGATTACGATATACGATCCGTCAACAGCGGGATAAGTGTTAATAATCATTATGCATTCTTAACACCATTCTTCATATCACCTTTAGCTAACTAGGCTGTGCAAAAATTTAAACAGTAGAAAATATTACTCGCCAATTGAAAGTTTACCTGATTATTCTATCAGGAAAATAAGGGTTTGGTTTGTGGGTGATCGCTTATATTCTATTGTTTAGTATCTGTAAATAAGATTATTAAATGATTAAAACTTAGTCTCTAATTTCGATGTTGAGTTTCAATTTGACAGTAGTTGACTTATTATATTTTCAAAACTCTGTTTTCTTCACTCACCCTTACGAATAACATCAATGCATTCAGCACCGTAAAAGTAATGGCTGTATAATACAACTGGAATGCCAGCGGGATGATGGCAATTTCTGCGATGACCACCAGGTAATTCGGGTGCCTGAAGTATTTGTACATTCCTTTTTTTATCAGTGGAAAGCCCTGGATATGATAAATCTTAGTGTTCCAGAATTTCCCCAACGAAGCGATCACCCAAATTTTAAATGCCAGTATCAGGAAATAAAGGACAAGAAAAAAACGGCTAAAAGAAGCTGTTCGCGTTGTCGAATATTCAATAATCAATGAGACGATAAACAGTATGTGAAGTGCAACAATGAATGGATAATGTTTCTGTCCGTATTCAACGGCACCTTGCTGCAATAACCAACTCTGATTCCTGCGGGAAAGAATTATTTCTTCTAATCTCAACAGGATAATAAAGGATATGAAAAGTATGAAAACCATAGGTCAATTGTTCATTTGAAGTAAAATCATCTCACACGAAAAGCCCGGACCCATGGATACCATTAACCCGTACCCGTTTTGAAAGCCTAGCTTATAAAAACGTTCCAACACATATAAAACCGTAGTGCTGGACATATTTCCATTTTCAATCATTACTTCCCGGGTGTTTTTCAAAAAATCACCTTCCACAGCCAGCGCTTCTTCATAAGCCGTTAATACTTTCTTCCCGCCCGGATGGAAAATGAAATTTTTAATATCCGGAAGCTTCAGATGCTGCTTATTCAGGAAGGACGTAATATCATTTCGTACATTTTTTTCAATAATGGTCGGGATATCCGAAGAGAACAAAACCTTAAATCCGGTGTCCTTAAACTGCCAGCCCATAACGTCCAGTGAATCATAATAGATTTTGCTTTCATTGGCTAGAAATGTAATTTTCTTTCCGGTTTTCGGAACGTGATGATCGCCTGAAATAAGACAGGCAGCCACTCCGTCGGCAAATAATCCGGAGCCAATGAAATTACTCTTGCTGTAATCGTTTCTTAGAAAGGTCAGTGAGCACAATTCCACTGCAACCAGTAACACCACGGCATCCGGATTTGCTATTGCCAGGGTGCAGGCTTTTGAATATCCCGACACTCCTCCGCCGCAACCCAACCCGAATATGGACATTCGATTTATCGTCTGGCTCAGTCTCATTCTGTTAATAATGAGGGCATCTAAACTTGGTGTGGAAAGTCCGGTAGTGGAAACAAAAATGATGTCTGTTATTTCTTCCTTTTGAATATGGGCTGATGAAATACATTCCTCAATCGCCCTGACAGAATACTCAAGCGAAATACGGATGTATTCTGCATTCTGTTCCTCAAAAGTATGGAGCCCGGCATAGTATTCAAGAGGTTTACAAAAATTGCGGGTGACTATTTCGGTGTTGTCAAATGCGATCAGCATTCTTTCTACCTGAGGATACGAAGGGGCAAATAAATTTTTAGCATATTGTTTTACCTCTTGCTGATCAGTTTTATACGGAAGTTGAATTGTGGAAATGGATGCTAATGTGGGCATAATTTCGGATGTTATGGTTTCGTAATCAATTAATAATTAAGTTGGAGATTCAGGTTATCAAATTTTAAATCAGCCTACAGAATCCCTCAGTCTGATTCGTCAGGTAATTCTCCAACCCCATTTGTTCAATCTGTTCCCCTTGCATTTCAGCCCAATTCACATGTCCTTCTTCCATTTTGAGTATTTTGATCAGTAACTCAACAGAACCCTGGTCATTTACTTCACGGGCGAGTTTAATAGCCTCATTATATTCTTTGACAACATTAAGTTCTACAGCATTATCGTTATAAACTATTTCCGATACTGTCTTCCCAATCTTCATTCCATTAAGTCTGGATACGGTGGGTGTTTCATCCAGAAAAATGATCCGCTCAATAAGCCATTCAGCATGAAGCATTTCATCCATAGCCTGTTTCCTGATGGCCTGATGTAGCTTGCCATACCCCCAGTTTGAACACATTTCGGATTGCACCATGTATTGGTTGACAACAGTAAGTTCATCAGCCAAAAGTGAATTCAATACAATAATTAATTTTTCATTTCCTTTCATAATCGTAATTTTTAAAGATGAATAATTATTTTCGATGAATGATAGTCAACTAAGTTATTGGACCAATATATTGTCTTTCTATTATTCCCTGAAAAATTGGACTTTTCAAATATTCAAAATAAATGAATAAGGTTTTTAATCCGGGATAATTGGGTCTCTACTAAGGTTTAATATTTTAACTACAATGGTTTTAGATATCAAACCTTCTTAATATTTTTACCCTTGGTATAAATATTAAGAAAAAACATCTAACCCATATTCCCTTCTGTTTAAATTAAAATTATACGACATTATTTGTTGTGTTTTACTTAAGAGGCAAAGATAAATAAGTCAATCTTTTTAAATGTTACATAGTAATCTTAAAAAGTTACATGATTCACACATTTGGAAGAGAAAGAGAGAAGAACCCCCGGCCCCTGAAGGGGAGGAATAAGAATGAAAGGGGAGGAATAAATGAGAATACTGTTAAAAACGGGCATTCAATTTCTAAAAATTCGTTAAACTTGATCGTTGAGAAGTGGCAAGTAAGTGCAAGTAAGTGCAAGTAAGTGCAAATTCGGGGCAGTTGGGGTTTCAGGGGTGTTTTTCGTATTGTTTTGCTTTTTAGGACCTTTTACCTTTGCATCGTCAACAGGAGAAAAAGACGTCGTTTTCCGGGAGACAGAAATAATTTTAATTTATCAATTTTTAAAAAAACTTTATTATGTCAAAATCTCAAAACCCCATGACGGGTCACATGAGCGGATCGATGGCTAATTTTGCTACTTACAAACGGTTTGGCAAGAATATCATTCGTTCCAAGGCATTCGAACCAAAGGATGCAAATACCGATTCTCAAAAAGCACAACGTGCAAGTTTTAAACTGATTGTCAATGCGTACGAATCGTTTGGCGGCATTCCGGACCTTGCTTTTCCAAAGCGTCCTGAAGAGCAGACACCGTTCAATGCATTTATGGCCGCTAACTTACCCGAAGCGATCGATAAGTCGGGATCCGCACCGGTTATTGTTTACAGCAATCTGAAAGTGTCGACAGGTACGTTGCCAATAGTTGCCACCACCGCTACCATTGCTGCAGCAGGCATTGCCCTGAGTTACGAAACCGATGTGCAGTCTCCAAAGGTATCGGCTACCGACGAAGTGATCGCCCTGGCAAAACTGAAGACCGGTAAATTGTTGCTCACACGGAAAGTGCGTGGTGCTGCTGCAACGGGTACGATAGTGTTGTCAAAAGCCGGTATCGCAGCCGACGAAGTGGAATGCTGTTATTTGTTTGTCCGCAATGCCGATGGGAGCAATGTCTCCAATTCGACCTATGTCCAGATCAACTAACAGGTATCCCGTGTTCCGGTAAGGAATGGCCGAGACTCCGAAATCGGAGTCTGCATAGAACTTGCCGGAACAAAATATTAAGGACCGCACGTAGCCGGAGGGGTTACGGGCGGTTTCTTTCAGAAGAGGTGAGGAATTAGTTGGTAGTCGGAAGAGTGAGGAGTAATGAGTAAGAGGTTGAGGAATAAGTTATTGTTGGTATTTTTTTCAATAACCTGATACTGACTGCCAATAGATCTTGGGACCTCTCGTATTTCTTACTGCCTGCTTCAACCACCCGCTGTCAATTACATATTTACTACCAACATATTAACCAGCTACCAACTATAAACTACAAACAATTAACTACATACTACCGATTACTTACTGGCAGTTACGCACTACCTTTCCCCGCTTCTTTTTTTTTCTTTCAATACGTAAGAACTTTCCTTCATAAATTGAAACTGTGAATATTATAATATATTTACAAATGTAATTTTGATGTATATTTAGTTTTATTTGCTCAAAACAAGCATTTTTATATATGTATTTAGGGGTTTTAAAAACGTGTCCTAAAAATAAATAGGATATATTTTTTAATATATTAAAATACAGCATATTAAAAAAATGGATGTCCCAATTGTTTTTTGATTTTTTTTTGGTGATTACATAAATAGCTATTAATTTAGGTCCGTTAAGTATCGATTAATTGTCTAAAATTATACTATATTATTATATATCCTTTAATTTAACAGGTTCAATATTAAATTATGAGAAAAATTACATTTACCTTGTTATTCAGTTACGTTTGCTTATTTTCACAGGCTCAAACGTCGCAAATCATTATCAATGAACGCAATGCTTTCCGTGCGGCCGATCAGTTGGTCAAACAACAAATAGTGTTTAAAGACCCCGGAAGTTCGGGTAAATCTTTGAAATGGGACTTTAGTTTGGTTCAACCCGTTAATGAGGAATATTCCCTCAACTATTTTATTCCGGATTCCACCCAAATGACACTGTTTTGTGGGTTGGAGCACAACACCCGTTATTATTTCCGTCAGCAACACGACAGTCTGCAAGCCACAGGATACGAAAATTCCACTACTTCTATGGAGTACAAAGTACCTGAACTGCGGATGCATTTCCCGTTTGCCTATGGGGATACTTTATACAGCCGTTTCGATGGGGTGGGAGAATATTGCCACCGGTTGCCATTAGCTGTAAAAGGATATACGCGTGTCATGGCCGATGCTGAAGGGGAATTGAAACTTCCCGAATTTGAAACGGTAAAGAAAGCCCTGCGGGTCCGCACGCTCCGTCATTATACCCAAACGGGCAAAGACAGCGTGGAAATGACCCTGGATACCTACTCGTGGTATGCACAGGGTATCCGGTATCCGGTATTTGAAAGCATAAAAACCACTTTGAGCAGGAAAGGGGATAAGAAGGATGAAACAGGTGAAAGCATGAAGGATACCACGGTATTTACCACCTCGTTTTTCTATCCACCCGAAAAACAAACCTCCCAGGTACAAACCGACCCGATCACCACGGAATCCGACATTGCACTTTCGGGAGCCGCTGCCGTATTTACCGAAGTCAGCTTACTGCCAAACCCTGTGACAGATAAACTGGTGATTAACTATAAACTTACCCGTCAGGCAACAGTATGGTTTACCGTTCATAATAACGTAGGTATTCCCCTTTGCCAGACTGCACCCGAAAACAGGGGGGAAGGTTTTAATTGCACGAATGTACCGATGAGTAGCCTCTTAACGGGGGTGTACTCCCTGTATGTTCATGTGGATAATATGATAATGAAGATGAATGTGGTGAAGAAATGAGATTTGTAACCAAATAAAATTGAATGATAATACTCTAAAAGATCAATTATGAACAAAATAAATATATTTTTAATCCTTTTGGTATTCATTAGTACCTCACTATTATCACAAAATCAACCAATTCTACCGGTTTCTTTCCCAAGTCCTGAAGCTACCAATTTAGGAATTGTTGGAAATATACCTGTGAGTTATCATACGGGAATGGTAAATATTTCAATACCTTTTTCAGTTGGTGATGACAACAAAGCAATACCTGTGTCGCTTAATTACAATTCTTCGGGAGTATTGCCTGACTTACATCCGGGATGGGTAGGTCTGAACTGGACATTAAATGTTGGTGGAGTCATCACCAGGGTACAAAAAGGTGAACTTGATGAATATCCTCATGGATTTTTCAATAATCCAGATAAGCTTGGTACCTCACTCTGGGCTCTCGACTCATATTTAAGTCCTTTACAATACTTTCCTTATACTACGATATTTGGTGGCACACCTGAAACATTTGATACAGAGCCTGATGAATTTATATTTAATGTAAATGGTATTCATGGAAAGTTTTACATGGATAATCAGGGAGTTTTTCGGGTAGCTTCACAACCGAATTTGAAAGTTGAATTTAACCCCCAAACAGATATTGGCCTTTTAAGCGACTTGGGTACGACTATTCTTGGTTTTACTCTGGTGGCAGATGATGGAACAAAGTATCGATTTGGTAATAATACGTCCAATATTAACTATGATAATAAACATAATCTGATAGAAACTAATACGACAAGCGCCCCGGTAGGCTCTCAATTGCCATCAAGTGTGATGCATGCTACATCCTGGATGTTATCTGATATAACTTATCCGAATCATGACAAAACAACCTTTGAATATACCGATAAAGTTGCTGATTATAACGGATATTATTTAACCTTGTCAATAGCAACAGGAGCGAACTTTTCCAGTACTGGTGAAGATCAGATAGTAAGTCTCTTGAATGCAAATTGTGGTCAGTCAGCCAATGGTGTACAATGGTCAGTAACTAGTCACATGTATTTAAAATCTATCCATGCTCCTAATTATACCATTTCATTTAAGACTTCTAAGTCCACGGAATTAAAGAGTCAACTCGACTCTCAGGTTGGAGGTAACTGGCAGCAACTGGATAGTATAAACGTGTCGGATAATGCTGCCGGAAATCGTCAAAAATCCTTTGTATTCAAATATACGAATGATCCCAATTCACGATTGTTTCTTCAAACTGTAAGTACAGTGGATAAAACGGGCAAAAACAGTTTGCCTCCTTATAAATTTTCGTATAATGAAGGGAGTCTTGATGCCTATTATACAAAAAAACGAGATCATTGGGGTTATTATAATCTAAATACGCAGGGATATACTCTCCCGACTCAAGTCGTAGTAGATGGATATTCTTATTATTGGTACGATCGGGAGCCTTATTCGAAAACTCTTTTAATCGGGTCGTTAAAACAAATCGACTATCCAACAGGTGGCAAGGTAGCATTTGATTTTGAACCCAATGAATATTCCCGCTATCTTGATGTAAGTTTTATCAAACCTTATACAGTTTTTACCGGTGAGACTATTTCACATCCTTCAGTGGATATATCAGCTTCATCTCCGCTGATATTGTTATATCCCGCTGATGTTGGATTCACTCTGTCCCCTTCAATGAAGAGTACAAATGGATTTAGAAGAATTGAGCCGGGGACTTACACTTTAAGCTATTTATCATCGTTGTTGAATAGCGGATCACCTACCGGCGATACGCATGCCTATACAACCTATACTGAATATGTCACCCGTATAGTGACTCAACCCAGTACATTGGTTCCTATCACAAGATCGTGGAATTACACTACTTCCTATGATGTCAGTGCGACTTCTTCACTCGTATTGTCAGGACCCTCCGATGTCGGGATTACTTTAACGCCTTCAGGTACCAGCTCCAACGGTCCTAAAACACTTTCGCAGGGTACCTATACTTTACAGAATCTAATAACATTGATCGGTGGTAAATCGACAGATAATCATGCATATATCACTTATTGGGAGTTGGTTCCTGCATTAAAAACTCCCGGAGCAGGATTGCGAATCAAAAAAATACATTATAAAAATTCCGATTCAGAAGATGTTTATCACGAGTTTAGTTATAGCCCCTTTAATCCGGATTCGGCACTTTACTCAAGCGGAATACTGGGTTCACTTCCACAATATTACTGTAATGTTACAAGTGCAAGCACACCATTATTATCCTATTCCAGCTCTCAGACTTTGACACCTGTGAGATTGTCGCAGGGAGCGGCTGTGGGTTATTCGAATGTCACAGAGACAATCAGGGATAAGAACGGAGTGAGCCTTGGATTCACGACCTATAAATATTCAAATTTTGATACTAATCCGGATTTGCCACCCGTCAATGTATTGACATCCCTGAGTGGTCTTTTGGGACAACGAAACAGCAAGGTATATGAGAGGGGTTTATTGCTTCAACAGACCGACTTTAATAAAGACCGGAATGTAGTAAAACTTATTAACAATAGCTATACAAATACAAATGATCTGCCTATAAATGCTGTAAATGTAAGAAGCCTATTATCCTGTCCATTCGGGCCCCCCGTATCATTATTTTTATCTGCCGTATCCGCTTATTTAATCCCAATGGAAACTAAAAAGCTGACAAAACAGATAGAAACAATTTACGATATAAACGGGAATAACCCTGTATCCAGCACAACCCGATACAGTTATAATCAATACCAGCTGCCCGGTACTATAACCGTTTCCACCAGTAGATCGGCAACTGATAGTATCCGGACTTCTACTTCGTATCCTTTTGATAATACTGCGACATTATATGACAGAATGAAGAAAAAAAACATGTTGAACTATCCGGTTGAAACTATTAATTATCTGAATTCAAATGTGACAGGAAGTAAGTTAACTACCTATAAAGAACTCATTAATCATACAGACACGATGTATTTGCCGGATAAATCATACGATTTAGCAATAACATCTTCTTTGCCTTCATTTTCGAAATTTAATGGCAGCACTTTGGATTATCGCTACGGAATTCCAAAAATGGAATTTGTAAATTATGATGTGAAAGGGAATATTCGTGAAATGAAGGATCAAACCGGTCTTAGTAATTCATTTCTGTGGAGTTACAATTATCAATATCCTGTGGCAAAAATTACCGGTCTTACTTTCAATGATGTAAACGGTATTGTCGGCAGTGATATAGTAGGAAATCTTGCTTCAAAAGTGTTACCAACGCATGATGACATTGAAATGATCAGGACAAAAATTCAGACAAGTGGTAAAAATGCCTTTGTTTCTACATATACCTACGCACCTTTAGTCGGACAAATTTCGGCGACCGATCCAAGGGGAGTGATGAGTACGAATACATATGACACTTTTAACCGCCTGTTTTTGAATCGCAACGACGATAAAAATATTGTCAGTCGATACAATTATGGGTACCAGAATAACCCAGATAACGGACAAGGAGGGTATACTTCACTTACTGCCACACTTTCAACAAATCAATCAGTTTACACGATTGGAAATTCCGGTGTTGCGTCATTAAATGGAGTTACAGGGGGTTCGGACGATTATACGTATAACTGGAGATTAATCAATAGTTCCGGTACAGTGTTGGCAAGTAGTCTGAATTCCACTTCTACTACGTTTTCGTTTACTTGTTCTCAGCTGGGAGTGCTGACAATCCAGTGTGTGGTAACAGATAATCAATTGTTTAAATCAATAACTACTTCAACAAATGTTACCAGCAATGCGGTACAGGGTACAATTACCATGAAATCAGGGTTTTACAATAACTCCAATAGCCTGACCAACAATGGTACAAACTGTACTTTCAATATGTCATTCTATCCGAACTCAGCAATGCAGATTGGGGTCTCCTATATTGTTGCAAATATAAGTGCCGGAAGCAGACCTTCAGCCACCCGAACCCTTGGCGGCATATATACAAATGCCAGAGTCTGGGTAATAAAAATTTATACCAACGGAGATATTGAATGGACATTACAATCATCTCCACTTCTGGATGCAAACAGCAGTTTGAGTTCAGGGACCTTAACGTATGCACTGTAATTGTACTTGCATCGATTTACAATTGTAGCCGTCTATTATTCAGATAAATAATTTTGTATATACCTGAATAACCGAATAGACAGGAAAATCTGCTTAACCAATCAAATATGTCAAATTACAAACAAAAAATACTATGAACTCAAAAATATTCAGAATTGCACTTGCCTTCTTATTATTTCCTTATTGCGGATTAGGGTGCCTGGTAGGAGAATATCTTTTCTCACAATCCACGAACCAAAATTACATTGTAACCACCGTTCCCACGGCTGCAGTTTCAGATCCTTCATCATTTACAACTCTGAATACGAACAGTACCATTCAATATTTTGATGGTTTAGGGAAGCTGGTACAGACTGTTCAAAAAGCCCAATCATCTAAGGATGGAACAAACTGGGTTGATTTGGTAACGATGACAGAATATGATGGTATTGGGCGTAAATACCGGCAATGGCTGCCTGTTCCTGCAACAGTGAACACCGGGGAATACACCCTGCCAGCTACTTTTACTAATAATTCAAGCAGCTTTTATTCCAGAATAGCAAGTGATTCCTATCCTTTTGCTGAAACGGTACTGGAAAGTTCACCATTGAACCGGATTAATGGACAAAAATCACCGGGAGCCTCCTGGTACTATCATCCGACGGATATTAAATATTTGACAAATACCACTGAAGTAGCCTTTTTCTTTGTAAATTTAAGCAATCAATTACAACGTACGGGGAATTATCCGGCCAATATGCTTTGTAAAAATCAATTTACTGACGAAGATGGCAAAACCACTACCGAGTATAAGAACAAACAGGGTCAAGTGGTAATGAAACGCAGCAGTACTGATGTAGATACCTATTACGTGTATAATGACATTGGGCAACTATGTTACGTATTGCCACCTGATTTTGTTGATGGTATAGGTACTTCCACAATTTTTGATGACAGTAATACACTGTTAAAGCAATACGGGTATCTCTACCGGTATGATGAGCGGGGAAATAAAGTGATCAAACGTTTGCCCGGATGCGACAGTATCTGTATGGTCTATGATAAAGCGGACCGGCTCGTTTTGTCACAGGATGGAAACCAACGGGCAAAGACTGTCAGACAATGGACAGCCACCAAATATGATATTTTCGGAAGAGTAGTTTATACCGGCTTACTCACCTATTCATATAACCGTGTCCAAATGAAGGCTTTGCTGAGTAATCAGATAGTAACCGAATCGTATGATGGGAGTGCTTCCTTTTATAATACCGGGTATACCAATGTTTATAGTATAGGCCAGTTAACACCTCTCACAGTAAATTATTATGATACCTATAGTTTTAGAAAAATGCAAACAGCTATGGATTCAACCAAGTTAATTTATTCTTCTCAATCCGGATATGATGCTCAATACTCCAATACCAAAGGCCTGCTTACCGGAACACGCATTTATCAGTTTAATAATTCAGGTACGTACCTGGTGACGGCCTTTTATTATGATAAATACGGAAGAGTTGTTCAAACCCGAGCTTCGAATCATTTAGGTGGATACGATATCACCTACAATGCCCTTGATTTTTTGGGCAAGCCCGTTAAAACTTACAAGACACACGGTATCTATGGAGCTTATGACACTTATAAGGAATTATACACCTATTTATATGACAAAGCTCAACGACTGTTGACCACCACTTACAAATTAAATTCGGCAACGGATGTGATTTTATCGGATATGACAGCGGTTGGATCTTATGATGAACTTGGACGACTAAAAGCCAGGAAACGACATAATGGTACTGATGCGGAGAGTTTCGATTATAACATACGCAACTGGACAAGTGGCATTACGAGTGGAACATTTCAGGAATTGTTGTATTACAACACCTTACCAACAGGGGCAACTAACTCCCCCTTCTACAACGGCAATATCGCTTATTCAGTCTTTGGCAATACAAACTCCATGCCCAAAAGAAGTTATACCTATAGTTATGATAATCAGAACAGGTTAACATCGTCTTCGGGTTATTATTTTACCTACAGTCAAAGCAGCTCTGCCGGAAATAATGAATCGTTTGTTTACGACAAACAAGGGAATATTACATCGCTTATCAGATCCAAAGATAATACTGTGATTGATAACCTGACCCTGCATTACACCGGAGGAGGCAATCAGGTACAATGGATTGACGATGCCGCCGGATCGCAACATTTAAGTAGTGTAAAAGAATATCAGAATTTATCAACAGCAGTTTCAGGTGAATTTAAATATGATAGCAACGGTAATATGGTGAAAGATTCGGATCGCGATATCGTGACAATTCGGTATAATATATTAAATTTGCCGGATACTGTACAGTTTAAAAATGGGAATCAGATCATTAATCGCTATGCTGCCGACGGACGAAAGTTAGGGACAGAATACTTTACGCGACTGACAAGCCTTGCTGTGCCTCTTACGACCGGGCAGGTAATCAAACAAATCTATACGATTAATGTTGTCAATCAGAATGGTACGGCTTATATTGATAACAAGGAGTATAATACATTCAATGGAAACAGTTCGTTAACCGCGTTACAGCGGATATATAATACGGAGGGTTATGCAGAAAACGTAACGGCAACCATTCCTGATTATAACTATTACCGACGGGATCACTTAGGGAATAACCGGGAAGTATGGCTGGCAACTACCAACACCACTGTACAACAGACGCAATACTATCCAAGCGGACTGCCTTGGGCAAACGAATTAAGACCCGGTTTACAGGAGCGTAAGTACAACGGAAAGGAATTTGTTGAAATGCATGGATTTGATACCTATGATTACGGGGCAAGAGGGTACTATCCGGCTATGGGAAGGTTTATGACGGTCGATCCGTTGGCAGAGAAATATTATTCGATTAGTCCGTATGCGTATTGTGCGGGGAATCCTGTGAGGTTTGTTGATCCGAATGGGCAGGATATTTGGGAAGTAGATTCTGATGGAAATATTGCATACCATGAAGTAGATAAATCGCAAGATGTAATTTATAAAGTCAGTGATGTTGATGCGAATGATGATAGTAATAGAGTGAAAAATGAAGATGGCACTGTTGCTTCTGTTTCTTTTGATTATGACACAGTACATTCAATAAGAGATGATAAAAAGGATCAAAATGGGAATAATGTTGAATTTACAATATTTAAAGTAAAGGGAGATGACAATGCAGCAGATCTATATAATTTCATGATTGATCCAAAAACAAATAATGTTGAATGGGGACATGTTGAAACTGGTACAAATAAAACCGAGAAAAATTTAGTAGGTAATAGTCATGATAAAGGTAGTTCAGGTTTAGGATCATATGCATTAAATGAAGGTTACACTATCAGGGGTAATGATCACAATCATCCATCTGGAACAACTTCTCCATCTGAATCAGACGTTGATAATGCACGGAAAATTAGTGATAAATTCAAGAATGCCACTTATAATATTTTTACAGCTCCATGGCAACCAAACCCATATAATAAAAATTCACCATATATGCAGCCTATTAGTCCGGGTTCTCATATTGGAAGATTACATCCAGGTAAACCATAAATTATGAAGACAAAAACACTTGTATTTTTATTAATTATATTAAGCATTCAATTGAATGCACAATATAAACCGAAACCAAAATATCACCAATTAGTAACATTAAAGGTGATAAATAATAATTTATACCCAGTATTAGACAGTATTCTTAATTTTAAAACAAAAGCAGAAGACATTAAACCCGGTACATTTTTTAGAATTGAATTTGATATAGATAGTTTAAAACACGATTTGATAGTAATTGATGCAAAAGGTTCTAGCCTTTATGGTCTTGAAAGAAAATTTATCGGTGTGTTTAATTATAAAGAACGAATTTTCATTGTAAGTGCTGATTCATTAGATGCAACTATATTTAAAAAGAATAAACAATTTAGAAATTTAGATTTCTCATTTAAAGCTATAGTAGGACATCAAAAAGATGGGACACCTCTTTATAATCTCAGAACTTTTCGTGAAGTTTGGTGTACTTGGACGTGTAGATATAAAGATAAGAAGTTTAAATTATTATCATTTTATTCAAGTAACATGAAAGATCCATGGTTTGATCATATTGAAGAAGAATATAAAATAAATCGAGTAATGCAATTAAAGTAGGAAAAAATAATTTACTGAATGTGTATGATTATGGGTCGATTGGGTATTATCTGGTTACCTTCCGGTTTTTTGTCTATTATAAGTCTTTATCATTTAACAAATACAAATATTTAATATGTTTCAGTATATTTGCAAACCTTAAATTCAGTCGACTGTGGAAATCAAAAAACCGGATAGCCGGTCAGGGCGGCTGAATAAGGGAAAAGGAATAGAAGCAAAAAATAACTGAACAATTGACAGATTATATCGTATTAATTTTTTTTTCTGTAATTCAACAAAACAGATACCTATTAATATTTTAAGGAATGAAAAACAACTGTCAGATACTAATTATGCTGCTTTTGTTGGCAGGTTGCAGTGCCAAAAAGGAACGTGAATCCGGATCCGGGAATACTGATTCAACAGGCTTCAAGCACTTAGCTTTAACAGACACTGTTTACGTTAATAATGAACCGGAAATCGTACCGGAGGAACTCTATTTAAGTTTAGACAGCATTAAAACCGGCAGTCCATTCACAGATAAATCGGATAACTATGGTTTATATCGGTTGCTTTTTACTTCGAGTGAAGAAACGCACGGTTTTTATATTGAAAAAATAAAAATTGTTGGAGATGGTAAAGCTAAACTTGAGAAAAGATTTAAAATTCCACCAAAAGTATTGGGAGAAGAGAATGATTTTCCGGACATTGTTTTAATTAAATGGCAGTCACCTGAAATAATTGAAATAAATGTAAATGATAAAAGAATTCGATTGAATATTACAACGATGAAAGCAACAGAAATTGAGTAGGGGAATGGTTCAATTAGTGAGGGTTTCACTCGAAGTGAAGCCCTCATTATCAAAGTTATAAACTGCATTATTCTTGAGCACACTTGTTACGATATTTATCGGGAAGTTTCCGCACCGCTCAGAACTATTCACCATGTAACATTTAATTGACATCGACGAGAATGAAATTTTTATTTGGTATAGTAATTATTATATATACTCTCCCTAACTACTCAATCTTAAAATAAGCTTCAAATAAATACAAATTCAAATGAGAAACCTATTTTCAATTATAATATTTTACCTAAATGTAAATATTGTAGTTGCATTAAATCCATCTCAAAAAGGAAACAATAAAAATATAGATAGAACACTTTTAAATGAAGTAAATGACTTTAATTTTGTTTTTAGTCAAAAAGGCTGGAGGTACTCTACTTTTGATTCTACATTTGTCGATTATAACAATATCATAATAGATACAACTTATATTGATGGAGAACAGTTTATTCTGACTAAATTACTTCAAAAAAAAATTGTGTTTACAAATAATGAAAAATTAAAGATTTATAGGGTAGCAAAAAATATAAAATTCAATTTATTACCTGATTATTTAGAGTTGAAAAATATATCCTACTTCACCTCTGAATATGAACAAACAATCACAATCAATTTTGCTAATATAAATCACACTGTATCATGGGATGGTATCTATCCAGATCTCGGAAATAACATTTATGTACGGAAATGCAGAAAGTTAGTTGAAAGATATAAAGAGCTAAGTGACACAATTTCTTCAATACTAATAAAAAAAATCGAAATTATACAAGTGTATCCTAAAGAGAGCAGACTGAAAACTCCAATGAATGTAAAAGGGATAAACCTCAAAAATACAGGATTCCCCAAAAAATATATTCCAAAAATCGGAAAATGTAGATGGAGTATCGATGCGTCTTAATTTGTGTTGGGTTCCAGTAGTTTTATCTTAGATTTGGCATAAAACAAGGCAATTTAATCCTTTCTCATCTAAGTGTATTGAAGATAGGGAGTCAGTGAATTTTCTTTTTTAGTGAGGCTGAATTGATGATATGCAGTCAAAGTTAAGCACCCCGAACTCGTCCAAGTCTGTACATTTGCACGCTAGGTCTAGCGCAAGTCTCCGCTTCGTTCAGACTAGAACTATCCATTGTGCATTAATTAATAGACTTGAACGAGAAGGGGGACAACTGTGATGGAAATATGAGCATTTTGTAACTGTGATTTATACTCAGTTATAAACTGTACGTGTTATGAGTTCACTTGTCCCGATATTTGTCGGGAAATCTCCACTTCGTTCAAACTCGAACAATTCACCATGTAAAATTTAATAAACATTGACGTAATAAGATCTGACCGTCAATCACACTTTCTATAATCAGGGAAATAAGAAAAATTCGTGAGGTTTTGGATTTTCTACTTAGCAAAGAAAAAGTGAAAATAAGGTTTTTAATGCAAAAATGAAAAACGAAACTGTATATATTCCTGTTTATTGTGATGATATTAGAGGTTTACAGATAGTGGAGTGTTTTTTTTCGTCCAGATGTATCGACATTCCCTAATTTGGACAAGACAAAACCAGAAAGGTAGTAATTATTATAATAACGTATGGCACAACTGTCTCTTAACCCCGCCATTTATCCCGTCCTGATAGCTATCGGGACGGGATAAATGGCGGGGTTCAAATTCTATATTTCTCTTTTTTTCTACAATCATGTCAACCCTACGGGTTTAAAGTCATTGTTCTGTTTGTAAATCAATATTGTACCAAAAATCACATCCATTTAAGATATAAGATACTAATCATTAAAAATTTCAGGTGGTTTTTACAGGAAATCAGGTAGAAACATAAATAGCAACTACAATTTTGTTCTTTTTTGACCTGTAATTCTTTAAAACATTTTTATTAAGGTAGTATTTTTGTATTTTTGAATGTATACAACCCGATCGATATTTAATAACACGGAAATAGTACTTACTATAAAATTCTTTATTAAAACTACAAATAAAATCGAAGGATACCATTATCTGAAATTATCAGACTGAATGAAATTTTTTTTCAAAAATTGATGCGTAATTTCATAAATTCTTTTTCCGGTAGTTTCAATGTATGCAAAACAACGAAAATAAAAAAGCAGTTCTTATGATTCCATTTGTTTCTGCTCATGTAATATTTAACAAGCATTTTTTATTATGAAATACCGGTATTTACAATTATTTCACATCAGGTTACACTTCAGATTAACCAATAGAAGCAAATAAATTAACATAAATTTAATACTCTTTTTACTTGAAAATTCATAACGAAAAAATAAAAATGGAAGCGAAGAAAAAAATACCATTAAAGACTGTAGCATTAGCTTTTATCCTACTACAATCATTCAATTTGGTCTCTATGGCACAGGTAACATGGCCTGCCGGGCAGCTTCTTCCTTCTTTTCCTGCTTCAGCGACTACTCAGGACTTAATTTATCTCAACGGGACGATTACCCCTTATTCAAGAGTATGGCGCTGGCAAGCTGAAAGCAGTCCATTTATTAGTCATGTAACCGGACATTTGGAAACCGATGGCTGGCTTTGTCAGGTAGGGGTTGATGCGGTGAATCAGTATATGGTTTCAGGTCCAAATGATAAAACCGTTACTATGGGGCTTAATGTTGCTGAATTTCGGATGAAAATTGATAATAATACGCTGAATAATGATCCGATAGCAGATATTGACGTGAGAAATGCTACCACAGGGATTGTGCTGACCACTCAGACTATTACACGTCAGCAGTTTACGGCTGCTAATAGCTATATAAGTTTCAAATTGCCTTTTCTTATGCCGGCAGATAGTCAGGCCATTGAACTGCGGGTGTATTGGCGGGGTGTGGCCTATACAAAGGTCGACTGGGTGGGGATCACACAAGATAATGCAGATGCCGAAACGTACTTATTTACTTCTTTGAAAGGAATTGTAAACCTGACACAACCGCGCATTTTTTCCTATGAAGGGGATGCATCGGCAGAAGGCCCCTATACCTGGATGCAATCATTAGGAATAAAATGGATTGAACAGACCAATAACTGGTCGCTTATTACTAAGTATAAAAACGAGATTTCAGGGTTGATTATTTACGATCCTACTCAAATACACACCGTAAATCTGGCAACCATGCTTGCAAAAAATAAAAATGCACTGATCGTTTCCCCATCGTTGCTGTTAAGGTTAACTTCGCCTCCTTATAATTTTCCGGTAGTAGAGGACTTACGAAATAAGTTTACTACTAAACTGCAGGTTTATCAGACTCTATATGATACTTACTGGCCGACCATTGATCATCGTCTACTCATCGGATTAAATCCCGAAGTTCATAAAGCTTCGCTACGCGAATATGCTGTATCATTGGGAGCTGCTGTAGTATGGCTCGATCCCAGGGTAACTGCAGAAAGTGCATTGCTTAATAAATTTCTGACTGATATGCCTGCCGGCTCTAACTGCATGGGTTGGTGGCCTGAAGAGGGCTCCGGTGTAACCAGAGCCTCTGTTTACGGGATTGCCACCATTGCAAGTGATTTCTCTACGAATCTGACTTTTCATAGCGGAATGCCAAGAACAGTAGTTATTAAACCAATGCCTGCGAAACCTGTATTGCAAAACAAGATCTATGTTGCTTTTATATTAAGCGATGGTGATAATTTACAATATGTAGAGCATCTGTTGCGGAAATTATGGAATAATCCCGATCGTGGTGCGGTTCCGATGGGTTGGACCATGTCGCCTGCAATGCTTGATGCCATGCCGGGAGCACTCAATTATTTCCATAAGACCTCTACCGACAACGACAATCTTATTTCAGGTCCATCTGGATATGGTTATGCATATCCCAACTTCTTTCGTACATTCACTTCCCTAAATCAGTATGTTGCTAAAAGCGAAGACTATAATGCCCGTGCCGGCTTTCGGGTAGTAACGGTCTGGAACACCATCACAGGTAGTATTAATCAAAATTCAGGTGATACGTATGCCACTTATGCACCGACTTTGCTCGGGATGACTGCTCAAAATACAGGAGCTGCACTTACCATATACAAAATGAGTCTTCCCGGTATGCCACTTTCGTGTAACTATTGCTTTAGTGAACAAACGATGTCTGATGCCATAGCATCAGCGGCTTCGGGCTGGAGTGGTACAAAACCAAAATTTATTATCATTCAGGCTGCACCCTGGAATAATGTGACACCAACAAGTTTCAAGAACGTTATGAATACGCTTGGTGCTAACTATATTGTTGTTCGTCCTGATCATCTTTTCCAACTGTTACGTGAAGCGAATAATCTTTCAGTTAATCCGGGGAGTATCGAAGGTACCGGAATCGGGTTAACCGGTAGCTATTATAATGGGATGAATTTTGACACACTTGTTAGTGCACGAACAGATGTTGGTATTAATTTCAACTGGGGTGCTGATTCCCCCTTGGCAGGTGTTAAGACAGATAGCTTTTCCACCAGATGGACCGGGCAGATCCAACCAAGGTATTCAGGTACCTACACATTTTATATTACCAGCGATAATGCCCGCAGAGTCTGGGTGGATAATCAATTGATTATTGATAAATGGACAAATCTTCAGGGTACATATACCGGTACAATTTCTTTAACGGCTGGTCAGAAATATGATCTGAAAGTAGAATACGCTGAAAGCACTAAGGTGTCTGCCATTAAACTGGAGTGGGCAAGCGGACTTCAGTCGAGGGAAGTAGTTCCTCAAAGCCAATTATATAATGAGATTTCTTCAACCGGCAATCCTACTATCGATGCAACTTCTGAAATAAATATATTTCCAAACCCTGTTGTAAATGGTGTGTTTAGTTTTATAATGAATACCGGCAATAAAGATGACGTTACGTTGACTCTTTTTGATCTTTATGGTAAAAAAATAATGAGTGAAATAGTTCATGAATCAAAACAGGTAGATGTTCGTAAAGTTCCGGCTGGAGCTTATATTGTTTCCATTCGTACAAAAGAGAATAATATAAATAAGAAAATTGTCATCCGATAAAAGGTGAAAATACGATTCAACCACGGCCTCTTTTTCCGGTCATTTTAAAGAAAATTTGCAGCCGGTGGATAGTGAATCCACCGGCTGTAATATTTAATTACAGGAAGGATATAAATCAATTTGTGAGGGTTTCACAGGTGCTAATGCCTGCACTCCTGAAACATCATTCATGTCATTTATTCAGGTTCATTTTTTTATCTTTCTCCATACACGTGTGATTTCTCCAAAAACATAACAGCGATAATTGCTTGCTGCTTTGTAAGTTTCCTTTATCCAGTCCTTTGCTTCCTGTGAATAAAAATCAGCGGGTTGGGGGGTTGTGATCTGCGTTAATTTACATTCCAGAATGATTCGGGCTTCCTTATATGTGAGTTCTCCGGAAGGTGTCTGGACACTTGTCAATTCTACTTTTTTCATTTTATCACTCTCTCTTCCTGAACGGCTTCCCAGAAAGAATAGTTGTTCCTTGTATTCATCAGGGAAGTAAGATAGGGTATAGGTTTGTTCTTTCTGAATCAGTTCAAGAGTATACCGATCTGCCCGAAGAAGACACCACGTGGTGGGTTTCTTGAAAAGTAGTCCGATACCACCCCCGCTGGCTGTCATGGAATTGTACTGATCTTTCTTACCCGCGGTAATAACATAAAAATCTTTTCCTGCCAGGGTTAATACATTGTTGGAGTTACACATTTCTTCCGGAGAAATTTGTGTGAATAATTGATCAAAATTCATCTCTTTGACATTTATTGGTTTTGTTGAAGTCATACTATTTGATATTAATTTTTTAATGATTGCTTTAAAATCGACGTGCTGTTTTTGTTTGTATTCATTATCATACCTTCCCGATTGGTTTTTGGAAAGAGCTTGTCTCAGGAATATATTTCGCAAACATACTGACCGCTATCACTATAATAAATGTGGCAGTTGCGTATAGCAACCCCGGGCTGTAATAATAGATGGCAGCGGCTCCAAGTGGAATAAACATTTTATTTGCAGACTGCAGGCTCTGGTTCACCCCCTGTAATTTCCCCTGTTTACTTTCATCCATCGATTGCGATAATTTTCCATTGTACGTTGGGTCAAATAAACCTTCGCCTGAAATTATAAATATTACAGCAAGCGAAATAATAACTACTGAATTGACATAGATGCTGGCAAGTATAAATCCTAAACCAATTCCAAGACCCATTAAACCTGCAATCCCAATACTTCTTTCGTTATAATGTTTTAATAAACGGGGCAACAACACTGCCCGTGACAGAATATCGCAAACACCCACCAATGATAGCATGCTGCCAATAAATGCAGGCCCCCATTTATATGTGTCTTTCAGAAAAATGGTAAAATTAAACTGGAAAATGCCCAGTCCTGCATAAAAAAGAACACCCAATATGAGCAATAATTTAACTTCCTTCTGACTGAAAATATCTTTAAAATGAGAAAATGTGTTTAAACTCTCAAACGTTAGATGCCTGGTTCTCTTGTCGGCAGGCAACGATTCAGGCAACAGAAAATAAACTGCCAGACCGGAAATGAAAATTAATCCTGCTGTAACAAAAAATGGTAATGCAATATCGATGCTTCCCAGGAATCCGCCCAATACAGGGCCTGCCAGAAATCCTGTTCCCATGACAGAGCCGATATAGCCAAACCATTTGGTTCGTTCCTCAGGTTCGGTACAGTCGGATATATAGGCAAAGAGTGTACTAATATTACCGGCAGTAAGTCCATCGATAATACGTCCAAGGAAAAGTATCCAGAGTGCTCCTCCTATTCCAAACAACACATATCCGGCAACAGAACCCAATAGACTGATGATAAGAATATTTTTCCGTCCATACCGGTCGCTTAATGCCCCAAAAACGGGTGCTGGAAAGAAAGTGCAGGCAGCAAATACCGACATGAGTGCGCTCATACCTACAACAACCTGTTGGGTAGGAAGATACTTCCCGACAATAAAGGGCAGAAGTGGCAGTACGACAGACATTCCAACAGAATTCAACATCACAATCCCAATAATTATCCACAATTTGTTTCTTTTTATCTTCATTTTTCAGGTTCAATCAGTAGTAATTGTCTACTATTTTCTTTTTAATTAAGTTGACAATGCAAAATTACATGGTATTTAAGAGATAAAATAACTATATTTGCCATTAAAATAGTCGTAAAAGACATTTAATAAAATTCAAAGAGTTAGAAATAGAACTTAGGTATGCAAAATGTTTTAATTCAGAAAATACAAAATTCGGAAATTGGTGAGGTTGCAGGTATCCTGACTGATGCGTTTGAAACAAATCCGGCATATTCAATCATTTTTAAAAAGAAAAAACAGCAACGGGATGGTTTATTGTGGTTGTTCAATACAAGTCTTATTCTTAATAATCACAAGCAGGTCCTAACACATGTTATTAAGGATAGCGATACTGGAAAAATAATAGGGACTTTTACAATAGTACCACCACAAGGAGTAAAGGCTGGAATTTCTACTTATTTAAAAATAGGTATACCTTATTTTATTGCAAAATTTGGTATGAAATCATTAATACGGATGATTGGTTTAGACAACTGCAATAAATTAACGCTTACAAAATCAATAAAATCTACGGAATATTATTATTTATCAATGGTAGTAGTCCGGGAAGAATACAGATGCAGAGGGATCGGCTATTATGCCATAAAACAGGCTATTGAGGATCTTGTCTCTTCAACTCCCGGCTGCAATTTAATGGGTTTAACAACACAACTGCCTGAAAATGTAATTTTTTATTCCCGTTTAGGTTTCTGCATACTTGATGAAGGATATATCGACTTCAAAGGTGATAGATATTACAATTATAATTTGAAACTAAATGTTAGACCAGAATGATTTCCAACAAACAGTCCCGAATGTCCTTAAAAAATTTGCTCTGTTATTAGGAACGGAATTGAAAAACAGAAGATTAGATATCCCTGAAAGATTCGGTAAGGGGTATTGTGCCGGATATGTCTTTAATGAGCATATCCGAATGCTAGTCCTCAATTACGAACTAAATAAGGATTTCGTCATTGTAAACCCGGATATCCATACTTTCGGGACAATGATCCTTTTCAAGTTTCAGAACATTTTTCCTAAAATTGAATACATATCCAAGGGAAATCAGATAAAGGCCATCCCGTCGGTATTAATTGCAACCAGTAACATGAATACCGAGGTCATTATTCCAATTGACACCACTACTTCGTCTATTAATATAGAAGTGGATGCAACTTATTTGAATGGATTGGTTGACTTTACAGAGAAATCACCGGCTTTACAAGGCCTCTTACAGAATACGCAACCCTTACTCTTCGAACAAATGATATATCCATCATTGCAAAGAATTGTGGATGAAATTGTCAACGAGGCGGTTGACGAGACTTTTGAACTTTTTTATCTAAGGGTAAAGGCAGAAGAACTGGTGTGTCGCTTATTGATGGAACTGGAAAAGCGGGATGAAAAGCGTCTTTATGCATTAAACAGTCAGGACATACGGACCCTTTACAAAGTAAAAGAGCACATTCTGAAACATCCTGAAACCCCACCGGTAATACAGGAATTAGCAGACACTGCCAATATGAGTGCCTCCAAGCTGAAACGATTGTTCAAACAAATTTTCGGAAACAGCATTTTCAGTTATTATCAGGAATTCAGGATGAAAGAAGCCGCCCGTTTGTTGATAGAGGAAAAGCTCTCCGTTTCAGAGGTGGGGTATCAGCTGGGTTTTACTAATTTAAGTCATTTTACAAAAGTCTTTCATGAACATACCGGGATGAATCCGAAACAATACAGCAGGTCTTAATAGTAAGTAAGTAAGTAAGTGTTTGATGCAATAAGAATTGCATTTTTTTTTCCATCCTTTTAAAATTTCCCTGCTTAAAAAGGCCTGTTTTTTATTGTATTTTTTTACTGCAAAAATCGTGTCCTAAATATTTATCTGAAATAATTTTCAATATGCTGTAATACAGTAATATAAAAAAACATGTGTCCTAAAAATAATTCAGGAATTATTTGATCACACTGCATGATAATATTAACTTTACTTGTCAATAAACCACATATGTTTGTATGAAAAGATAATATATATATTTAAACATCAAAATAATGTTCATTTAACAGAGACTGATTTTATGAAACATTTAATGAAAATTACCCGCTTGTTGCCGGGTATTACTGTGTTTAAAAAAATCAAATAATGCTGCCTGCCATTGGGAAATTACTTCCCGGTGACAGGCAGCATTATTTGATTTCGTAGCGAATCAAACAAGCTATTTTAAATCCACGGATTAAAAGTTATGTTGTTGGAAATAAATGTCGATTTGCTTTAAGTTTGCTGAATTTCGTCCTCTCGCCATCCCGGTAGCTATCAGTAGAGGAGGTTAAAACCTGATCGTGAAATACAAAGTTTATTTGAAACAATGAATAAGTATTTTAAATAATGTCTTTCACTAATTAAAAAGCACACTATGAAAAACAAGTTTAACACGTACTGCAAGCTGATAGTAACCTCCCTGTTATTCTTTCAAATCAGTTACAGCCAGACCAATCCCGGTACCATAACCGACAAAAACCTGGCAATGGGTAATCCGAGTAAAGCAAAATCTGACACTACTCTATCTGATAATTATCTGATAATCAAATCGCAATATGCCTTGTCGTACAATAACCTGAGCCATATCCCCAACTGGGTAAGCTGGCATGTGGATTCCCAAAATTTAGGGACAAAGGATCGACAGAATGATTTCAGAGCGGATACTACCCTTCCTGCAAGCTGGTATCAGGTAACCCCTGCAGACTATAAAAACACTGGATTTGACAAAGGTCATCAGTGCCCTTCGGGAGACAGGACGAGCAGCATACCTGATAATTCCGCCACCTTTCTGATGACCAATATGATCCCTCAGGCACCTAAAAATAACGAAGTCACCTGGAAAGACCTGGAAGATTATAGTCGAAGCCTGGTAGCCCGTGGCAATGAACTGTACATTATCTGCGGGGTATACGGGCTTGTAGGGACTGGAAAAAAGGGAGCTGCATCCAGCATCGGACATGGAGTGGCTGTACCGGCAAAAACATGGAAAATCATTGTTGTTTTGCCTGAAAACAGCAAGGTCACTAAAACTACCAGAGTAATTACCGTGCTCATGCCCAATACACAGGATTGTTCTAAACAACCCTGGACCAGTTACAGGGTGTCTGTTGATACCATTGAGAAGCTTACCGGATATGATTTTCTTTCAAATATACCGGTTGACATACAAAAAGTGATAGAAGCAAAAGTGGATTCAGTAACGATTAAATAAATATTTTTGGAAACGATCCAATGTAGGGATTAAATGAAAACTGAACAAGATCAACGGTTCGTGCAGAGTAACAGTTTTTTTTATAAGATATTTAATTAAAACACTTAATTACGTTTTCAATACGATTAGACAATAGATTCGTATGGATACGAAAAGTTTAAGAAATTCAAAGTATTATAAGTCATATAAATATATATATAAAAGTGGAGTCCAGAGACCACTCT
>Ga0302286_10000710_pt1 | contig 26478 bp, 29 predicted proteins | sample III_Fen_E2_3_FD_198765 | JGI IMG/M metagenome (GOLD analysis project Ga0302286, IMG submission 198765) | Peat permafrost microbial communities from Stordalen Mire near Abisko, Sweden - III_Fen_E2_3 | ecosystem: Environmental > Terrestrial > Soil > Wetlands > Permafrost | place: Sweden: Abisko...
CACTAAGAAGCCTAAGACAAAATCAAGAAAATGAAAGAAGAAAAAGATAAACGAGAAGAAGTGTTAATGACGAAAAAAGCTGTGTATTTGTCCAAAACATCGGAGAAGATTCTAGCTAAAAAGCAATATGTTAAACTCGAATCTAGATCGACAGCACTAGCGAAGAGTGTAAGCGAAAAGAGAAAGCAATAGCTTGAAGAAAAGCTAAAAGCAAATGAAGAAGCAGAGTTGCAGCATTGCACATTCAAACCAGAGCTGATAAGTAAGAGCAGCAATGAAGAACCATTTATAACTCTCGATGAAGCTTCCTAAAATTAGTAATTGTAGTAGCAATATTAATCTAATGGGAGCAATATCAGCAATGGTTCTAATAACCAGCGACAATACGATGAGTTCTTCGCTAGATAAATAGCTTGGACACAACGGAAACGCAGTGAGATTATGAGTAACTAAATATAACAGATGGAGAAGGAAAAATCAGGATTGACGTTCCATCCTAATATAAATAAAATCAGTGAAGAATAAGTGAGGAACTTGAGAGTTGAGGATAGACTTTTGTAGGATTTTGAGAGGTTATTAGATAAGAAGAAAGCGATGGAAGAAGAAAGCTAGCCACTGTTTAGACCTGTGATTTTACCACATTCGAATTAACTAGCGAAATAGAGGAAACAAAGGATCAATATGAGTAACTAGCTAAGTAATTACAACTCCACGCTGTGAGGAGAGCAAAGATGGAGAAGAGGTTATGTTATCAAGGGAGAGCTATTAGTGATCATGACGATAACAAATAATATTTGTTTCTGTGTCATTTATGAGATATTTTATGGGAAAATCATGAAAAAATAAGGCAAAATTTATAAAAAGTTATAATCAAAAGTCATTTAAATCTTCAAATGCATTCATTGCTTTTTGTAAGACCCTAAATGCATTAATTTGGCGCTCATTTGATTGTAACAACACTAATTTCAAGATTTTAACCTTTCCCATCCTACCGCTAAAAACAAAGTTCTAAAAAAATCAAACCAAAAAAACACTTCTCATCAAAAAAAGCTAATTATTTCTCTTAGTTTAACCTATCCAAGTCATTTTGGTTTATTATTTATTACACTGTAGTGCCTTATTCTACAATGCTAACGAAAAAACAAAAAATGTTGCCATTTACCAGGCAAGACAGCTAACTTTCTAACCACAGCTAGCACTCGCAATCTTCTAAAAACCTTGTAAATAGGATAAAAGATCCGATATTAGAGAACACACCTATTCAAGTAGATCAATCTGCGAAGGAAAAACAAACCAAATTGATCTTGTATGGAAGAAGTAATGATGCCAATGGAGATGCTGATAATTCAACTACTTCTGCTACCTCCACGGAGGTATATTTCCCTTACAAGCCCTATGAAGCGTAAGTGAAATACATGGAAAGTGTGCTACAATGTTTAGAAACGAAATCGAATGGATTATTGGAATCGCCAACAGGTACTGGTAAGACACTTGCATTGCTATGTGCTTCACTTGCTTGGCTGAAGAAAACTAGAGAAGCAGCTGCAATATAATAGCATCAGCATTAGCAATAATAACCATTTGGCAATGTATCCGCTCCTCTAATTCCTAACAGAATTATTTATACATCTAGGACGCATTCACAGCTGCAATAAGCCGTCAAAGAACTTCGAAGAACTCTCTACATCCCGAAAGTAGCCGTGTAAGGATCGAGAGAGCATTATTGCATCAAAAAGGAATATGAATAGCTTAAATCGGGGATACTCACAGCTGCTTGCATGAAGGCAATACAACCAGTAATTTTAAAATCTAAATTATGTTTCACAACTTTTTCATTTTGTGCCAATAATAATATCCTTTTTGATTTCATTTTTTCTCCCAAACCACAGACGAATCCTAGCAGTCACTGCCGGTTCTATCGAAGCAGTGGCGAAGACACTAGAGACTTCTTTCAACTCAGAATCCCTGATATCGAAGATCTGCGAATCGATGGTTACAATAACAATTACTGCCCGTACTTCGCCACCTAGCGAGTGAGTAACGCAGTGGATGTGCTCTTTCTACCATATAATTACCTTCTCGATAGGAATGTATCCGCGTAAGTTGGTGTGAACATCACGAATGCTGTGATAATCTTCGATGAAGCACATAATATACAAAAAGTAGCTGAAGAAGGGTTCTCCTTGTAGTTAAGTTATTCGACATTATGCTCTGCCGAAAACGATGTAATTTCGCTAAGAAAAATGATCGAAAGCAGTGAAGCTGACATTAAATAACTCAGCGAACATGGAAAGAATGCTACTGGGAAATTATTGAGTTCTTCCTTTGACTGCGTTGGACTTATCAAGCCGATTCAATCATTAAAAGCGTATTTCAAGACGAGAGTGAGTAGTTCTGATGTGTAGCAGTTTAATGGCGATAAAATATTCGAGATAATTCAAGTTCAAACAAGAACGGAAATTGATCGATCAACAGAAATGCAAGATCTGCATTCCTAGCTGCTCATGAGCAATAATAATTTCGAAAAAGGGATAAATCTCGCGAATATCTAGGAGTATTTAGAAAAAGCTGGTAAAGCGTAGAAGGATCTAACTTTGGGTGTGTCACATTATGGATTAGAAATATGGATTAATTTCCTTTTAGGTCTCAAAGATCTGTGGTACAGTCATGCGAATTACTAATTAAAATAGCGATAAGCTCACGGAAAGAACTAGAAAACCATGTAAAACTAGTAATTTAGCTTAAATCCCTTTGCAAATCCTTCTTTCGCTCAATAGTAATAATTTTCCTCCATTGAAGATCGAACGGATGTCATGCGTGACTACAAACTTTATTTCGATTTAGAGGAACCTTCCAATCCTTAATTGAACTTAAGCTGCTTGAATTCGAGCTTGAATTTCAAGAGAATCCTAACACTGCAACCGCATTGCTTAATTTTCACATCAGGAACACTCTAGCCATTTGATTCCTGGAGCAGTGAGACTTCCTTGCGATTCCCTGTTATTCTTGAAAACGATCATGTGATCAATACACAGAAACAGCTTCTCGCGCTGGTCGTCAAGCAGAGACCAGTAGTGAGTACGAATAGCTCTACTTCGTTTAGTTATAAGAATAATTTTAATTTTAGCTATGAAAAAAGAAAAGATCCCAGCGTAATCGACGATTTAGGAGTAGGTTTGCTCGAATTCTTCAATGTGATTCCCAGTGGCATTCTAGTTGTTTTCCCATCGAACACACTTATGGATGCATGCAAGCAATCGTGGAACTACAGTGCAGGACGGATAATTCAACGAATGATAGAATCTAAGAATATCTACTGGGAATGTAAGAATAATTCTGAGAATACAGCGCTAATGAGTGATTATCGAATCAAAGCAAAATAACCGCGAGGTGCTGTGTTTTTCTGTGTTGCTCGAGGGAAAATCACGGAAGGTATCGATTTCTCTGATGAATATGCGAGAGCTGTGATTATTGTAGGTGTGCCATATCCACCTTTGAAGAATCTCAGGGTGACTGTGAAGAGGGAATATTTGAATGAGTTGAAGAAACAAACTGAGTTGAATACTTCGGATAATAGTAATTCGGAATTTCCAGGAAATTCTCGTATTAGTGGGAATGAATGGTATGTCTAAGAAGCGATTCGCGCAGTGAATCAGTCAATAGGGCGGGTGATTCGACACATCCATGATTGGGGGAGTATAATTTTTCTCGATGAGAGGTATAGTTAAGAGAATATGCTTTCGAGTGTGCCGAAATGGTGTAATGTTGGAGTAAGTAGCAGCTTTGAAGAATCGATTGTGTCAGCGTTTGAGTTTTTTCATTCGAAGAAGAAGGAAATACTGGAGAATAAATAAGAACTCATTCGATAAGCTGCTTAAAAGAAAAAAGAACAAGAAGAAGCGCTGAAAAGGGAACAAGTTGTGCAGCCAACGAAAGAAGAAGGAGAGTAACATACTAGGGATAATAGCGGTGATAAGAAGAGAGTTTTTGCGTATGAGCGATCGAATTAAAGCAGGGGGGCACTTAAGAAGTTCTTTAGTAGACAGAATGTACTCGAAATGGAAGTGAAAAAGAAAGATCAGGGGAGTAATAGTTGTTTGAATGAGAATCTAAGTAGTAGTGATAGCGAGAGTGTTCTTGGAATTACAGGGATTTAAGAGAAGAATAAGAAAAATAGTAGTTTGGTTAAGGAAAACAAGGAGGAATCTAATAAAACGAAAGGAAACAGCTTAAGTCCGCTGCCTCGCCCAGGCAAGCAAGAAATTCCAACGAAACCAAATGATATCCATAATAGTTAGATGGTTCTCACGAAGCGCCGAGATCCAAATGATGCTAATTTAAGTTAGGTTGTCTCCAAGACGATATTAGCTGGGAGAATAACGAAACCAGGGATTAAATCGAACAATAGTAATAATAATAGCATATTTTCAATAAGAACGTAATCACTTTAGCCGACAAGCACGAAACAACAATACTTGATTTGAAAGATGAAACAACGAGAGAAAGAGAGATAAAGTATGGCAGCGTGGAATGTGAGTCTAATTAATGGTTTTTTGGAATAATAAATTGAAACTTTAGTTAAAGTTTGTTCTTTTTTGTACATCATTTGGTTTGTATGTTATGTTTCAAATGCATCCATGAAATAATGGATAATTCACAGGAGCATAAGGTATAATGACACAAATAATGACGTAAAGAGGCTTGATTGATTGTTTGATTATCTCTGAGACTATTAACTGGTTCTACAAAATATGAGAATGAATAACAAGTAAGAAACAAATTTTTGAAACTGTTTGCTTTATGATGAAAATAATTGTATCTTACTCTCATGATTTTTAAGGGAAAAACGATTTAATCACATTTCTCGATTGTTTATTTTAGCTTGCAGTTTGCTCCTAACTCATACTTGCATTAGGATTGGTAGCATTGTTGTTGTTGTTATTGTTGTTGTGAGTTCCTTTGTTGTTGCTGTTAGCTTTCTCACTTAACAGATATTCACTAACAAACGATGACTCTTACTTCGTTTACTAACCCTCTACTGTGTGCTTCTCAGCAATTCTATTATTGCTTGCACTTGGTAGCCTATTTTCTATTATCTCTAGTGAATTACTCACTGGCTAGGAAGATTATTATCCTGTAACTTTAGGTGAATGCCCTATCTTCTTTAACGGAGCCAATGAAAACAATTCCTGTGAACCAGTCATTGGCTGCGATGAATTCAAAACCATAAATTCCTTTTGTGAAGCTGTCAAAGATTTATCCTAAGATTCTTTAGGTAATTATTCAGGTTCTTACTTGACTCCCTCTGATAAAGTAATGCCTTTTGTGGTGTTACTAGTATGTTTTTTCTGTGGTTTTTTATAAGACGCAAGATCATCTGAGTGACTCTGATGACTTGCATGAGCATTATTGCTATGCAGTGAGTTCAGAAACTCTTCTTTGATTTCTTCTGGCTGCGACTAATTCTGTTATTGTTTCTTCTTCTTTTCTAGGAGCAATGCGAATACCTCCTCTTGTGGTGTATCAAAAGCAAATTTCTTCTTCTTTTTGTTTGAACTGCTGGTATTCCCATCCATGTTAACTTCGTCATTTGCTATGGCTGCAGAGAATTTTGTGTTACTATTTTGATCAGCTAATCGAGAATCAGGAGGGAGTTTACTCATTCCAGTGGTAGCAGTAGTAGGTGAATTCCTTCTATTCCCTGTTGAACCTCCATGATCAGTAACTCCCATTCCAATATCAGTAAAACCATCCAATTATTAATTACTCTCCCCATTGAAACTCTAACTCCTCTCCAGAATCTAAAATGGTTTTTTCACTTCATATCTATTCTACCCTTCACCTCTATTATCTTCACTGCGTTCCCTCTCTCGACTTTTATCCCTTCTGGCTCCCATATCGTCTTGTTAGTCATTTCGATTGTTATTCTTCCTATCATTCTTGATGTTATTGCTGATTCGTTCATAATTCTTGACTTTCTCAAGCACCATCTCTGTGCTGTTGGTGTATGTCCCTTCATTGTCGATCCTCATTTAGCTTTACAATCTTCTTTAATCATTGGCTGGTGTATTGTCATAATATGGGTCTTTATTAGATGAAGAATGCCCCTTAAGAGCAGTGAACTGTTTGTCTTTGTTGAGATTACTAAACCCATCTTGCTGAGGTGAGGAATTAATAAACTCCTTAGCTAAGCTACTCGGAGTCAAATTACTTAAACTCTAGCTGTTGTTGTTGTTATTGTTGTTATTCCCTGTCGTTGTTGCACCAAGTTTGTTCTACTTTTGTAGCAAGAGCATCTCGCCCAGGGACATATTACTAGAAGTTTCCTTGTAAAGCTGTAGTTTCCCAGCTGTGCCCTTTGTCTGGATACCTACAAATGCAATGAAGAATCAGATCAAGAATTCAAATGAAAATAATGGAAGATTCTTCAATTCTGAAAGTGTTGTGCTTACTTGAAAGCGATCCAAACTATCCATTTGATGACTCCTAGTTCGGTAATCGAGACTTCAAATTCCGATTCGTTTCTATTTCCAAAAAAAATACACAAAATTAATCCCAAAACTGCTATTGATATCTTTATTTGTCTTACCTGAAGAAGTATACCCTTCGTTTCTTTGATTTTTGAGGGATTATCCCAAGAAATGTGTATTTTTCATCAGCCCTTCCGAACCACTCTCATACGGTTTATCTAAATTCCATTTAGTTTACTTTTACACCTAACTCCCCTACGGATGCGCATGAATATCATTAGCTTACTCGTTGAGCAGCATAGCTGGAATAGCGTTATGTTTTTCATAGCACAGCGGTGACCCACAGAATCCAACTTACATTTGATCTTTCTCGGAGCATTGCAGGCAGTAATTTTTCGTTTTATTCCCGCAGACTAAGCATTCAATCCTTTTGTTTCCTTGCATTTCCCTGCAGAAATGTAATCGAATGTCTTTCGATTAGATCTGCGAAGTTAGTAGCTTAGCTTGAAGATTCTTGTGTCCCTTGTACTTCTACGCGAAATACTCCTGCAATTATTGCATGATTTGCTCCTTTTGCAGATAATTCCCCTTGTCTGCGGTGATGTTGTACAGTGTCATGCAGTTATGCACAACCGCTTCGAGAATACGAACGAACGAGAGAAGCTACCATTTGATACCTGTGCTGTTCCGCATACGGATTTCCTTGAACGCATCGTTCTCAGAAAGATCGTTGTACAAACGTTCCTGTGGGAATAAAAATAGAATTAAAGCCATTTAAATTTTGTTTTGTTTTGTTTTCTTACAATCTTGGGATCTTCTAGGTCTTTCCCTGATGATAATGCTAAGAAATTCGAAATATAAGCAAGCGACTTCGGCACTTGCTTGTAGGAGTGTTCAGTGACTAACGCAGCTAGCTCTGTGTTTTATATGAAAAAATGAGGAATCCCAGTATTTTACTCTATCTCTTAAATCTAAGTTGCATTTAGACACAATGTCTAAATCGGTAATTTCGTGATAATGCCTATCGCTTGCTTCCTCAAGCTTTTGATTTACTCAATCTCGAACCCATCATTGCTACTCATAATGACTTTATACCCCAATCCTCTGTAGTTTTCGAGCATATTCCCCTAGCTGATGAGCACATTTTCATTTCCAAATACATCCTCTTTCATTTATATTTTATTCAGCTGCAAATCCAATATGTACTTCAGTGATGCATCTGTTAAACGTGATTCCTTCAAGCAAAATGTTGTGTTTTTCAGCATGTCCTGTCCATGAAGCGGCTTCGATTATAAAACCAAAAATTCCTTTGGTTCGATAAATTTCTTGAAGCTTTCGTTGATTTAGTCGAGAACATTCCCTAGCCCACCCGATTAACTGCTCTTCATTTATTAGTTGGTTTAGTCATCAAACTGCTAAGATGAGTCCTTACTTCCCAAGGAGAAATACCTCAAGAGTTTCTCGAGTTAATCCTTCTCCATTAGGAGCTAATCGTTCAGCATCAAATCTAAAAAAAGCGTAAAAAGAATAAATAAATGCAAAATCTTAAAAACAATCAACTAAAATCCAATAATAAACAAGAAAATACTCTCCCCTTTGTTTTACTGATATTATTCGGCCTATCGAGACAATGGAAATGGAAGATCAACGCGATGAAGGCATCGATTTCATATGGATTGAATTAGATTGGTTGCTCATCTTCTTATCTGTTTTCCTTAAAAATGTACTTCTTTTGTTTCTGGTACGTCGCTTACGCTATCAAGGCATACAGCTAAGGAGTAAATAACTAATGGAATAACTCATGTGGCTTGTATTCTGCTCCGAAATCTAAATTCACTTTGTCAATCGCTCTGCATTTCCAGTCAGAGTAAAATGACAAGGGGACTTAGCCACCATGTCGTAAGGGGTACCATTAGTCTTATGGGTTCAGGAATAACGATTTTTAGAGTTGCTGAGAGGTATTTAATAACTAAGATTGAGGATTGTTTGCGATTTGTGTTTTGGAGATCCTAATTTAATCTAATCTGGCTTCGATAGCTTTTTGAATGAAAGATTCGTTTAAACTTGTGTTTTATGAGTCATTGCAGCTTCCTCCGTTCGCTACGAAGGGATTGTCTCCAGAAGGAGTAGTTGTAGTGGCAGAAGTAGATATTTTATTAGTGTTGATGATGTTATTATTGTTGAAATTGGTAGTCTTGTTGTTTTTTGTAGTTTTTTAGGTTGATTCTGGTTCTTATTATTGTTCTTCTGAGATGATTGAATCATCTGGATTTGAATCGAGCACAACTGTGTTATAATTGTCAGATCTCCTAGGTGAATCTGTGATTTTAATTGGTTAAATTAATCGACTTTTTGGCATCACAACTACATCAATTTCCTCGGCATTTCTGTCTTGATAGGTTTCTAAATCGATAGCTTGGCAGGTTTCAAATTTATTGCTTGAAAGCGTGTATCCATGGCTTTTCCAGTATTTCTTTTGTACTTCTTCACTGCGGTTTGACTGTTCTTCACGCCGACGCAGTTCTTCATATGAAGCCTACCCGAGGTTACCCTTGTATAAATCTAAAAAGGAGAATAAAAATAACAAAAAAGTCATTTTTTGTTCTTAGTAATTGAGTGAATATTTATGATTTGAAAAAGCGGAAAGAAAGGAAAATATAGTTTTACTGTCTGGTTCAGCCAAACAATCTGAGCGAAGCTTCTTGAAGTTTCCTATCATTGTTTTGATCTTTTAAAATTCAAGTACAATATTTTTTTGCTTTTTTTGAGAAAAAAACTAATAAATTAATAACATTCATTTGACTCCTTCTAATTAGCTGGTTTAAAAGAACCTATTTAAGATTTAGAATACCTTCTATTCCCTTCAATTCTTCTTCCTACAACTTCCTCCTTCTTTAATTGAATGGACTTGTGTAGATTATCTTGTCTGCTCCAAATAACAATATTAAAAAAAAGTTTTCACAATTCTCACAAACTAACTAAATTCTTTTCCAAATTATTAGAATATTTTAGGGGATGGATGTTTTCCCACTTTTTATGGTGATTTCAAATTTTCCAAGGACATTCTTCATTCAGCACGTAGATTGAGTATTTTCTTAAAAAGTTTTCCTAAAAATGAACTTTATTTGGATGTTTAGAGTTTGTGTGCTTCTGAATAGTTCTGTAACATGAATATCGACTGTTGTCAATCCTTCCTATCCTCAAGAATTTCGCTTCAAACCAGTAAATTATCCTAAAAACTCCAATTTAATGAACAAGCAAGCAATGAAATATTTTCAAATTAACATTTTTGTCAAAATAATTAAAAAAAAAGTAAAATGTATCATCCCTCATTCAGTAAAAAAACACTTTATAACTTCTCTTAGTTTCAATATTTGGTCTATGGAAACTACTCCAAAAACATACAAAATCATGATTATTATATTAATTCGTAGTGTGTGAACTCTCTCTCTCTATTCTTTAATTTTTCTTCCAAAAAATGCTAATGGTGTGTTTATAATTCTCAATCACTCAAAAGTCGAGTAAAGGATCTCTTCTTAATCGAGTCGTTCAGTGTTGGGAATGATTTTCTTAGTGAGCTCAAGTTTCTTCAAGAAACCCTTCCATAACTAAAAAAGAAACACAAATTAAGAAGATTATTATAGGAGGGAGTAGAAGGAAGAGATTTTATTGATTTGTAATTGTGTTTTGTTTCAGAAGAAGAAAAAAGAAAACATTTCTCATTTAAACCCCCCCCTTAATCAACAAAAATAACTTACCTAGAGTGCTGCACTAGTGGATTGAAGTATCTTCTGCAGTTACAAGACAAAGGTCTTCCTTTCTTGCTCGTTTTCCACAAGAGAAGGAATCGATTTAAGGTAATCGTTCACATTGCAGAACTATGCAGATGGCTTCACTTGAATCTACAGTAATTCTATTGTATCCCTCAATTCCTCATAAACCTTCGGTGGTATTAACGAAATATTCACAGAATGAGTACTAATCGAATACTAATAATTGCTCCTTAGTTGCTCTCTCAGCAGATGTCCATCGAGTTCACTGAACACTGAATTCACCATGGACACACTTAATTTCACTATTCCCTGAATATTCTCCTTTTTCTGCTTTTACAACTCACTATCCAACAACGCGCATGATCGAAGCAATGCAACCTTCAAATTATCCATCAGAATCCCATTAAGTGCATTGAATAACCCACTCAACCCCCAGAGCTTCGGATTCACCATCCGCAAATGGGAAATACCTGCAACAATTAGATTTATATGTCCTGTGTACTACTCCGCAGTGCACTCAGCTTGCTTCAACGCTTACTGCAATAACTACGCAGACTCAACAGCTAATCCCCAGCTACGTTTCAGAATATTTAGTTCTTCTTTATAACTCCCACTAATCTTCTCTGGAGCATACCCCTCGTATGATAAACTACTGAATAGCTGTTCAATAGCTTATGCTAAGATTTGTTTGTCTTTTAATTTACTTTGAATCTCAGCCATATCACAACTATCCACAAGCTCAACTAAGACTTATCTTGCACCATATTTCTCGAAGCCCATAACGCCGAGAAGGAAAGTGCTAAAACTGCTGAGATATCCAGAGATTTACTCGATATTGTTGGCTGTTTTGAGGGTATTTTACTATTTATACCTGTTTTGCAATTCATTTGATAATCGCTTCTTGAAAGGCTCCAGAGCACATTTGGCAGCTGCAAAATCAATGCAATCGAAGAACGCCTTGTCATGATTTGCAACATATGCATTCAAATCACTACCAATATCCTCTGAAAGAGAATCCAGTGAATTTTCAGTGGAATTCTCAGGTTTTTCTGTTGGGGTTTCAAGATTCGTTCCTTGCACTGCCACACCTGGAAGAGTTTTAGCGTTATTATCACTATCAGCTGAATTTACTGAGCCATCTTCAGCTTATTACTTTTTCTCTCTGTAGAATACACTACATGCATTTCGGCATGTTCCAGGTTTTCCGTAGGCTTCAGTGAGCACATGGGATTCAGTAACTTCACTTGCTTGACTGTCATTCATCTTGTACCATTTGTTGTCTTCCCTGCGTACGTAGCAGAAATAATGCCCAGAATCTACAGCAAATAAAAAGATAAATAAAATATTTAGAATCTTTGTTAGTATTTTGTTTGCTTTTTGCAAAATTTTTCTGCCAGAAAATATTAGCTTTACCAGCTCCTCCTTCATGCATAAGGACGGAAAACAGCTCGTAGATGCGTTTTTCCTTGTTCAAGTATAATTGTTTCTTTTGTTCTCGTAAATTTTCTAACTTTTCTTTGTAGAGTTTCTCCTACGATGCTAAGGCTTCATTGTAGGTTTTCAAGACTTCGATGGCTCCTAAAACTTGATCTTTTGATGTCTTTCCAATCAATCCGAGTGTCTTTTCTACTTTCTCTACCTCCAACTGTAGTTAAAAATCAAAAAAATCATAAAATAATTGAATTTCACTCCCCCAAACTCATCAAACAATAATAATTACATCATAATCTTCTAAGTCCGTGAATTCATCGTCTGAATGGTTAGCATGAGCGCTTTCATTGAATCCCGCAGCTTATTTTGATAGGAATCCAATAACTCCATTGATTTAGGAGACAATTTTCTCTTCCTCAGCCATTTATGTTACCCCACGGAGTTTAGTTTCAAGCATTTCAATTTACTTTTCAACTTTCTCAATTTTCGATAATTAATGCTACCCTGAAGTCGATTATGTCGTATTGCTGCTACTGTAATCATCATTGCTTTGTGGCACACAGAATCGATCCAAGTCGATTTCTCTGTCAAATAAGAATTAATCGTTGAGTTTAACCGTGCAAAGCTTCTTTCGATCAAAATCCAATCGGTTTATGTAGAAATTCAGTATCTTAGGTGCTTTCGATATCCGAATATCAACGCGTGCTTCAGTATGCCGACCATTGGATATCTCATAATCAGGAATTTGGAAAAGTTAGGAAGTTGCAAGGGCTTTGTAAAGATCGCCATGCTTGACTTCAAGACTAAGGATTCCCATGATGGATTCGTTGTATTTCTTGAGTTCACTTTGTTCATCCTAATATGTGATGCATTCTTGCAGCTTACCGTAGAACAACTCCGTCATAGGGTTAGAGATAGTAGTTGTTCCTTGGTTCGGTTGTTGTTTTCCAGTTAATTGAGTGGATCCCTCAAAATAATCTTGTTTGAGCTCAAGAAGTGGAGCAATAATCTGCTATCTGTCTTTAACTACATTACTTGGGATGGATACAGCTGTACCAGTCAATCTCGCAAAGGCTTTTTCAAGTACTTCAAATGCCGAATTCTAGAATTCCCAGAAATCATTCTCGTCTCCGATGGAAAACCCACTTCCACTAGCTTCTCGCAGGCTTTCAAAGAGTTTCTTAGGGTTTTGATGTGCTTTTTTACCTTTGAGTAGCAAGGCGAATAGTTAAGTGAATTCCCTTGCCATTGAGATGTATTTGGAAAGTTCAAGATTGTCTTTTTAGTTTGCTGCAGTAGGCAAATGGTTGAAATCGATACTGAAGAGAAGGTCTCGAACTTCTTTGATTGCGAAAAGTGTCTACACCACGACGTTGAAGTAGCATGCTAAGTTAAGTTAGTTAGGAGGGAAAATAAATAAATAAATTAACAAGGGAGGGGTTTTATCAAAAATTATCTCATAATTAGGTAATTAAAAAGATAACGTGAAGAAAAAGTTGAAAGGCAAATTCATATTTTGATTAAAGTGGGGGGATTAGAGAGGGGGAACAGCTATTCAAGCTATCCTAATTGAATGAAATTCTTGATTAGTAAAAAATATGAAAAGGGCACAAATTGTCGTTGTTAATGACTTACTTCTTCCTAGATTGATGAGTCCAGTAGGTGTATTTGGTTTTCTAAGATGCTCTGTGGTGTTGGCTTCATTCCCAAATGTCTGTAAGGACAGTTGTATGACTTGTTTGACTAATTATTCTTCTTGTTCTTGCGAGGAAGCAGCAGAAACACTAGGCATCATCGGTGTTGCAGGTAATCTACCAAAACAATATGGACAATTGTTCATCAGAGTACATTATAATAAGTTCTTAAACTGTTACTTGTTTTGTGGGTTGCTGTTTTTGCTATCAATTTAGATAAGCTACTCCAGCATGAGATGCTACCGATGGTTGGTGTTCTTCCACGCAACCCAGATGTCTTTACTTTGGAACCCCATGGATTTAAAGTGGTTGAGGACATTCATGAACTAGTCTTATGAACGGAACAAGCAGCGTGTCTCGTCTGCATTGGCGTACTTGTTCATCTCAAAAAAGTTCTGAAACATATTGCAATGAGAGTGTGTTTTTGAAAGAAACTAAAGAGAGAAATAGTTGGTAATTACTCTTGTTATTGTTGTTGTTAATATTAATATATTTTCTTTTTCTGTTCTGCTTCTCCTATCCCATATAATTCCCTCTCCCTCTGTGTTGCTCTATCTCATCAGGCACTCTTCCCTCCTGATTTTCATTATTTTTTCTACCTGCTTTTGAGAATAATTTAAATAATTTAGTACACGCATCACCCAATCAATTCGCCTCCCCTCCCCCTCAGACTTTCATCTGTATTTTCATGATTCCTTGCTTCACAGAAACCCATTTTGAATTGGTTCTAAAACCATCGGAAAACTTGGAAAACTGAGGGAATCAAAATTGCTTTATTTACTTTGCCCTCAATCAAACAGAGAATCAATACCTTCCTTGGGATTCCAAACTCTCTCTCTTCCCAAGTAAATTAAGTACATTAATTCATATCTTTCTCTGTAATTCTTTCTCATTCTATTGTCAGAATATCAAAGTTTGAAAACATTGAACTGTAGAAGTATGAGAAGATACACGAGTAGCTACTTAAAGATTGCTCTCAGATAAGCATATCGAGCTGAGAAACCTTCAGAAGGAAATGGCATACAATATTCTTCTTCTTCTCCTTCAGATCCTTCACAGAAACCATCCGCCTTTGGTGAATTCCAACAGCGTCTCCGCAGCATGTTCACAGTTAAAGACGAAGCGCATATTCTCTCAGAAGAAGAAATCAAAAATCAAGAAGAAAAGAAACTGCAGGAATAGTATTTATCAATGGCGAAGTCAATCTAAACGATGGAGTAAGATGACGAGAAGCTCAAAGCAACTCTCGCAGGCATTTACTTAGACATCAAGCAGACAATCGAAGTATCATATGAGCATCCATCTGTGAAAGCAATTTTAGATATTGTGCCATCCAAAGCACTATGCCATTTCGCGATTGAGTCGTTTATTGGAAGTGTTAGTAACAAAAAAATACAGTCTCAAAAAGGCTTTTAAGATTTATTTAAAACAAAACCGTTTCGCCCTCATTTATCTTTCTGCATTTTTGTCTCTCTTCTAAGCTAATCCGAAAAACGAGTAGGTTATGTCGAAATTCTTAGATTAAGCTGCAAAGAATGCGAAAAGCGACGATGATAAGCTCGAAGTTGAGTATTATTCTGCATATCTTAGAAAGCTTCAAGCGATTCAAGAAGGTAATCAAGCAAACTTCGAAAAATGCAATGAACGAATGCTTGAATTATGCGGGGAAGAGCATCCAATTGCTATGGTAAATTTCGATTGAATTGTATAAGAAAATCATAACAAAGAAATAACTTTGTTTTATATGACAATCTTAGCATCTGACAGCGAAGGAGATGTACAAGGTAGCGCTGAATATTGTCAGCGGAAAACAAAAGAAAAATAAGAAAGAACTCATCTCCGAAGCCAGCAAAATGTGTGGATTTTTAAAAGATAAAAATAACTGTTGCAAATATAATAGAATACAAAAATAAAAGCCTACTCATATTCATTGATTCCTTCCATCATTTGGAGCTTTAATTTTCCTGTAATTGCTACTCTCCATGCAGGTTTGATGAAGCATCGCAGAAAGGATCATATTAATCGTTTTATTATTTGGGAGAAATGGCAGAACAAGGTGATCTCAAAGGTGGATTCGATATGAAATATGCCTACGAGTGCTTCCTCATCGCTGCTAGTTTCGACAGCCCTAAAGCGTTCTTCAAATTAGCATAATAGTACTGCTGAAATACAGCTTTTATTAGCATTATACCAATGTTTTCATCTGATTGATTACTACGTTCTCCTTTCCTTTTTATTTCTGACTATTTTTTTTTCTTCTTTAGCCATAACAAAGGAATAGCATGTGAGAAGAACGATGAACTAGTGTTTTACTACACGAAGAGAGCTGCCGAATTAGGATTAGTGGAGGCTTAACATAATCTCGGTTGTATTTACATGGAAAAAAAGATTGCTCCCTACGATTCAATAAAAGCGCTGGCTTGGTTCACGCAAGCAGCAGCAGCTAGCTTTCCACATTCCATGGTAATTATTCTCCTTCAAAAACTCATGTTGATTGTATGTAAGGCATATATTATTATTATTATTATTCTTGTTGTTGTTGTTATTAGTACAACGCAGCACGACTCTATTTGGAGGGTAGTGAAGACGGTAAAGTTAAGGTAAACTTACCAGCAGGTTTGATTTGGCTTGAAGCGCTGAAGAAAAATGGAACAATCGATGTTGACAACAAGATTGAGGAAGTAGCTGGTATTATTGAGTAGATGAGAATCGATAGGCATGCGAGACAGCGCAACAAGCATATTAATGCGACAAATTAGAATAAACAATCAGCGAATTGAGGGGAAGAAGGAGGAATTACAGAGGTAGATATGATAATTGTTTTGGAAAGAGACAGAGAGAATATTGAAATGGTATGTACGCATTTGGGTGTAGTCTGTGTAAGAGGGAGATGTTATTTGGATTGTAGATTTATTGCGTGTGAGTGCGGGCAAATAATTATGCACTGTAAGGCATGAATTTTTGATAAATAAACGCTGTTTTTTGAGGGGATTTACGAAAACGAATCTTTGAGAAGATTTAAATATGCAGAAATGCAAACAATCAAGATAAAAAAAGCTCTTTCTATTGGATTTAAATAAATAAATTATTTTTCCCATGAGTTGAGTCCAGCACTGACCCAAAAGGATTGGTTGGAAAGATAGAAATTTATTTTGATTTCTTTGACTGCTAAGAATAGATAGATTTAATGGTGAAATTGTAAGTTTTTTTGGGGAAACAAATAAAAGAGAGAGAGGAGATGATAATAAGCTAGGAATACTCAAAAGAACTGAAAGATAAAGAGAGAGAGAGAGTTAGTGATAGCATACGATGTAAGGAGAAAGAGTCACAAGAAATTAATTAATTACTTAATTTGTTGCAAGCTCAAAATTAAGTGGTTTTTTTAATATATTCTGGAGAAAAGAACCGAATAAAAAAGGTTTAGAGGATCATCACTCACGCAGTTTCCTAGGCATGTACCCCAAGACAGTGACAGGATCTGTCTGTCTGGATAAGATCAACCTTTAGCGGAAGGCTACAGCGATTAGCAGGGAAAAAATAAAAAAATATGCACCTAAGTTCTTGACTGAAAATCAGCCTTTTTCGTTTTCTGATGATGGATATGATCACTATGATGAGAATCTAAACTGCAACTTAGCTAAGATTCTCATTGGGATTACGATGAATAAGACCAAGAAACTGCAGCAGGAAGAGCGAAGAGGCAGAAAGGGAATTATGGAATAAACGGAAGAAATTAGCGATCCTGATCCTGCGGGGAGTAATATGAACAGCAGTATCCTGAAGCCGCATAGTAATCCACCGATTTCTCGCTAGTAGAGCAAAGAAAAACGGAAAATAGCAAACGATGAGGAGAAGTCTAGTAGTAGTCCTCCACGAAAGGATAAAGCTGCTGGAGTGATTCCTGCGAAGAGGAAGAATGCAATCAAGAAATCGCAGACTTTGAATGTAGATTAGTCGAGGATAGATGAGATGCAGAATGGTAATAGTAAAACATCGAAGCAGAACGAATTGAGTAGGATCATTGGAGGGTATATTGATGAAGCAGATGACGAAGAAGAGGTTGAGAAAGAGTAAGCCACGAAGGATAAGAAGCAGATTAAAGTGAATGGTAAATGCTAGAATTAATAAGCTGCACGAGTTCGAGCATAGAGCTATGAAGAAAGGACTTGCTTGTTTGCGTATTTGATATGTCTTCGCTCCACATTTCGAAGAGCCACGCAGCTCAAAAGAGAAGTAACAAATTACATTTTTAAATACATAATCTTGATAAACTTTGAAGTGATTATTCTGCCCATTATGCCACATTTTCCACTTTTGTGAATTATGTGAACTAACTGTTATTTGTTTGTATCAATAAGGCTGATTTTGAGATTTTCTCTTGTCTGATACTCACATAAAGAATGCTCAGCTGTCACACTGAAACCATCTCTCCATAGACAGTAAAACGAGAATTCAATTATTCCTCTTCAAATTGGTTTGTATGTGGTCTCTTTTTAAGCGCGTGACAGTGAAGCAGCTGGTGAATATCATGATTGATTTCCTTGAAACATCCACACTCGAACTGAAAAACGGTTCCTGCAAGCTCCTCCTCGATAGACTCATCGAATGTGAGAAAGTCTTCAAGCGCTACAATATCCTGAGTTTCACGAGTCAAGGGATCTCGAAAGATGAAGAGTATTATCAAAGTTTAACGCGAAGGAGCAGCTACAGCAGCAACTCTGCGAACTCAAATAGCATCCCAAATCTGTAAAGTTTCAAAATCACTAGCACTAATAGCAATGGCTCTTCGAAAGATGCTACTACGAATGTAGCTCTCCTGAATTCGCCATTTTCATGTACTGCAGGGAGCCATCAGAAATCGAGGTTCTATCAATAAGAAGAAACCAACTGCAGCAATGACAAAAACCAAGATGGTCCTTCGCATAATAACTCTTCTCAGCAACTCAAAATGAATCACCATACGTCAATGCAAGTCGAATACTAAAAAGGAATCTACATGAATCGGTATATTTCCAGACGAGATAGTCTGCAATAACTCCCTAGCCTGCAAGCAAACAGTAAGGATTCGTCAGTTAGCTATCAGCAACCCAGCATTTGTAGCTTACCTCCTTTGTCACCGCAACTCAACAGGCAGTCAATATTCTCGTAAAATCCGCAGAATATTCCACTATCTTCTAACTAAGCGACCACTAATAAGTAATACAAAGACACATAATAAGCTCACACAAACAACCAAACTTCCTCTCTTATTATATGTTGCTAATCTCTCTTTGTATCTTTCACAGGATCTGTTCATAATTGCGGTACATTCTTACAAAAGTTGGGTTTTTGTTGCATTATCAGAAAATGCAGAACTACTTCTTCCGTGAGGAGGACACAATTAAACTCCACTAGCAGCAAGCACATAAACTGCGACTCTTCTAGAAAAAACCTAATTCTTTCGATTCACAGGCTGAGTAAGATTCTACGGATATGTTCTCCTCGACTGTTGCAAGCCCTCTCACAACGTTCTCGCCAAAAGGAGGTGGAAATACATTGGTTTTGTGGAGTTTCTTGTTGTTAAGTTCGATTTTTGTTGAAATGTTTAAAAAAATAGGAATGAGCCCATCGACGGAATCGCCTGATAGCATACAGAGTGCTTGCGCTAAATCGCCTAAATTGCTACAGTAGCAGTTCTCATAGCCCACAGGCGCCCACAAGGAAGACACGTTTAATATCGCAGTGTTGTACTAAAAAGTGAACGAAACAAACGATAGGGAAGATATCAAATACAAGAATATCATCGAGATCCTAAGTAAGTTCGCTTTTGAATTTCTTCATCTTGTTTATCTAATCCTTTTCCATTTCACAGGGGAAGTGCGCCGCTTGGAGAAGGAGGAGATCTTGCAATCCAAGAGAGGAAAGAAGTTCTTTTTTGATTTGAAGATCGCTTTGCTGGATAACGATGATGATCTGCGGACGAAGCGGGAGTATCTTCTAGTGAAGTTCCTGAACTGGAAGATGAAGCGCTGGTACACGCAGCACAAGCGAATCTCCACGGAGAACAAGAAACTGAGTCTCTTCGTGAATCAATTCGTGGAGAAGCAAGTATGCAGGATATGCGACGAGAAGATAGCTCTGAGTAAGTTTAAATATCACTCGTAGTTCTGCAAGCAACGCGAGGACATCAAGAAAGATCTGAAAGCGAATCTGAAGACGATCAATGCGGATATGTTCTATTTCTTGTAGAAGTCAAGGACACTGTAAATTAAGTGCTAGCTGCTGCAGAGGAAGATTGATAAGATACTCAAAATATAAGAGATTTAGAAGAAAGAAGCAGAAGGACATAGTCAGAATGGAGGTAGCAGCACAGAGAAGAAAGATGGGGTTATGAAAGAGCAATCAAAACCAGAAGAAAAAGATGCTCTTATGGTGGATAAAGGAAAGGATTGTATGAAATAATAGAAGAAACAGATGAAAAATACAGTTTCTTCGCAGTCTTTGGTTGTATCTAAGACCTAGAAACGAGCTTTAAAAGCACTTGAAAAACATACTTCTTGTAGGCCAACCAACGAAAATAATAAACATATTGAGGAAAACTAAATGGAAGATGACGAAGAGGAAGAAGAAGAAGATGCAGAGATCAACAGCGATAGCGATGAGGGTAGCAGCAGTAACAGTGGAAGCGAAGAGGGAGAAGGATAAAGTGATTTAGCTTCTGAAAAATAACCAGGAGTGCTTATGGATGTTGCAGGCAGATCTTAGACTAAGAAATAGCATACTAGCTCATAAAAGATCGATAAAACTGACAGACTCAATAAGCAATCATCTAAAGATGGTACTTTAACAGCTGCAGCCGATCTCGAAGACGCACTAATTTTTAAATAAAACAACTACTTGCACAGTCTTTAGACTATTCGAGAAGGAGGAGAGCTAGAAGAAGATCAATCAAAGAATCTAATCATAGGATCAAGTGAAGGTAAGGTACAAGAACAGGTAGAATCGTCGTGCTTCTTAGGCACAAGGAAAGATCATGTTTCTTTGGGCTCTCTTGCATGCTCTTCGGATGAAGACGATCAAAGAGAAGGAGATTAGAGCTTAAATGAAGATGAACAAGGAGGCAAATCTTCAAAGTAAAACATATTAACATAACTGTGGGTGGGTTAATAGTCATAGGATTACCAATTTATTCTCTCTGTTTTGCCATTTTGTCAGAGGGATATTCTGTCCAAGCACGCCGAACTTGAACATAAATCCTAAGCAAAAGAACAAACCCAAGCAGTTGGAGAGAATGATAGGGATTTGTAATAATAACAATGGAAATGAGTTGCGAAGAAACGAGAATGGGTTGGGGAAAGAAAGTCTAGGCAACAAGAGCAGCCATGGAATGAACATGCACAATGACAGCAAGAAGGACAATAATGAAGATAAGAAATTAGTCTAAGAATAAGAGTTGTCTTCTTCTCCAGTGCTACGACCACCTCCTAATCTCATGACGAAGAAAAACAGCAACCAAAAAGGCAAGGTTACTGATAATAATGGAGAAAAAGAAGAATAAGAAGCGGAGTTGCAGAGACAACACTCGTAGGTTTAGAAAGAGAGATTTCTTGACATTGGCGTGTCTAGTGTAGAGAGCTAGCAATGCAGTTAGATTACCCATCCAAATCTGTCATCGTTGCTTGTAAATACAATAACTCCAGGGGGATAATAAACACTATCTTAAGATGGGAACAGCAACAGCAACAGTAATCACAGCAGCACTAATAACAACAACAACCACAATCAGATATCTAATACCTCCTAGGAAATAACCCAGGAATAGCTAGTCCAGACTGCCTCACATAGGGATAATCATAAGTTCTACGCTGAGCGAGGAGCGCTGATGAATTCCATCGAGATTTTCATGCAGAACGAAAATGATTCAGCAGCGTCATCGGAGTTTTCATCGAAAGACCTAGCATCGCTGAAAGTGTTTGAGTCGATCGTGCAAGGGTCGCAGATTTCACAGAAATAAGATACCCCTTGCGTGTCGTAGCACTTAGAATGCTCGCAGAATGAAGTTGAATCCTTATCCTCTGCAAAGGCATGTCAGAAGGAGGAAGAGCGCATGAAAGTTGTGGAGCGAGTAGAAATACAAGATCAAGACCCATAGCTGATCAAATAAGACTCCGCGAATACCACCAAGAAGCAGCTATCATTACAATAATCACCTCGAGGGAAAGTAATCACAACGCCCATTCGCAAACTAAGCAACCATCCTTAGCTGTCATCGAATCTTCTGGAAAAGTTCAGTATTCTCGAGAAGAGTATCTAAAATTCTGCTTATTTGCAAGACAACAGCAGCAAACATTCGAATAATACGGGGATATCTCCAAGTTCATAGACTTTCACGAACAGCATTCGATTGAATCTCAGTAAGCTAGCAACGATGGATACCGCTGTGGCTAAGATAAGAAACATCAAACCAGTAGTGACAGTTCAATAGTCTGCTGTTACAAGAGTCTTAGAGATCAGTGATGTTCATTAGAGTTCAACTGCGCAGAAGGAGAATAGCAGTGGAAACAGTAGTAATAGTAGTAATAAAATGAATGGTGAAGGCGTTGCGAAGGAAAACAGCAGGAGGAACAGCAGCAGCGGCAAGAAGGTTGCTAATGATATGACAACTCAAGGAAAAGACAGCAAAGACACTGTAAAAAGGGCTAGCGATTCGAGAGGCTTGAAGGATCTAATCGGATTTGATCATTATTCCAAAGGCATGATTGAATTGATTAATGCTGAGAATGGAGAATAAGAAGAAGACGTATTGAATAGCATCCATGCGGTTAAGGAAACCTCCATCTTTAATAGCACTTCGATCAAATTGATAGGTTAAGAATCCTAAGAAGAAGAGAAATAATAACAGTCAAATCAAGAAAAGTTTTCATAAGAAAAGGAAAAAATGGAAGGCAGCAGCAGGAGCAGTGATAGTAATAGTAGCAATAGCCATAGCAATAGTAATAGCAGTAATAGTAGTAATTCTTCATAGGAGCGTTAAGATCTATCCTGCCATCACAACATCCTGAGTAATTCCAGCATTGATAAATTTCATTTGAACATCAAGAAATGCAGCATCGACATCCTTCATAAGACTGATTAGATGCAGACAAACAGAACGAATGACAAAAACGCAACTAGCATAGCTAATACTAATAACAAAACTACTATCCCTTCTTCTTAACCTAGCAACATAACTCATTCAAAAGTTGATGAACATCACAAGAACAACAGTAACGATAATCATAGTTTTTCCCCATCTCTGAGTATCTCACCGTCTATCGAACGAAGCAAAGACTTCTAGAACTCCGCGAGTTTCACGTAATTCCAAGAGCCTTCGATGTTTGGTGATGACACCAAGCAGCAAAGAGATAAGAAAAAGAAACTAAGCAAAGCTGCAGGGATTATAGGCATAGACATTGCTAAGAAGACTATTAATGCGTCTAAGACGGGTTATGTCTCCCCTGGGATCCATCAAAATAGCTTGAGAGCAGCACTCCCAAGGCGAGAATCCTAAATGCTCGCTGAAGTATAATAGCTTAGCAACAACTTCGAGTTGAAAGTCAAGCAGCATTAATTGAAATCAAATCATATCTGCTTGAGAATATCGTACATCATACAATACCTGTCGAAGATGTTCTTCATACAAGATTTCTAAGATAATCAGAAGCGTAACGAATATTTCTATATTTCTAAAAATATATTTACTTGAGCCGTGATGATGAAGATATGTGGTTTGTGAGAAAATTCATTTGTTTTTGTTTTGGTCACCTTTATATCTCAAGGTAAGCGCTTGATCCTCGACGACAACAAGCAGAAGATTCAATTCTTGCTGTAGAAATCGATGATCCCCAAGGAATATGGTGTCAAAATCCGAAATATCCTCGATGTGTTCAGTGATCGCGTCGAATTACTCGAGAAACTGCAAGGCGTCGAGAAACAACTCAAGAAACAGTTTGAAGATATCAATGAAGAACAAAATGAACATTCCGATGAGACTTCGTAATCTTCTCAGCAATCGAGAAAGCAATTCACAAGGAATGTCTTTAAATCGGGGACGCAAGTCAGCACGAAGACAGTAGATTCTAATGCGTCGAATAGTATGAACTCACCTACGTTGCTAAGTGCGTTATCGCCGTTTCCCAGAAAAACAAATGTTTTGGGGAATAACAATACAAAGAACTTTTATGCGAATCCAAGTGGATAGCAGTATCTGGGAGTGGCATCTTATGGTAATTAGGAAAACAAGGGGAAACATTAAGGTAATGGGAGTATTCTAAATAAGGATATTCCAGGGGGAGAGGAATAAATGATTCGGAATTTAGGGGCTGCTGATGATGATAAGAATTAGCCTTAGATTAACTAACAAGGGATTGAGCTATAGCCCACTTAGACAACTACAAAGACTCCATCGGCTCTTCTAGGAACGGTAAATGAATCGTTTTTTGGCTTATGAAATGGTATAAATTGAAAGATTTAAACAAATTTGTGGTGTTTGTTTGCTAGCGACGAGCTAGTGTTTAAGTAGGGTATTTGAATATGGATTTCAAGCAGCAACGAAACAGCAGGATCAAAGAAAATGGCAGCACTAATCAAGGTGATAAAAATGGATCAATCAGCGAGACTAGAGGGAGGGCAGGGACAAGCAGTGAGAACTATGAAAAATTCGATGAGATCTTGCGATAGGCCATGCAGAAATAGGAAGACTAAATGATGGAACTTGAATAGCAGCAGCCAAAGTTTCATGATGGATATTACTCCGATGGAGTCATCGAGAAATGCTACTAATGCCTCGAACCACAAGCAATGTAACCAATATTTAAAATTGGATGCTCTGAAATTCAGGAAATGAGCTTGAGTAGCTGAGATAGTTTTTGCATTTTTAATTTCAATAAAATGATAAGTTCTGTGCGGATTATTTGATTTGATTTTTCTTTTCTTATGCACAAAAAAAAGGAAGGACAAAAAGAGAAGCAACGAGGAGATAACTATCAATGACTTTGAATTCCTGAAGCTCATCAGCAAAGGCGCATTCGGTCGAGTCTGGCTAGTCAAGAAAATCAACACAGATAACTTCTACGCTATGAAAATAGTCAATCTCGCTGAGAAGGTATAAATATTGCTAAAATAAATAGAGGAAAAGTACAAAAATTACTTCTCTCACTGCTGTGTGCTTTCCCTATCTATGCATCCCTTTTTTAGATGAACAAGAACAGCATGCTGAGCTTGTAAAACGAGAGGGACATCTTCGGAATTGTTCAAGGTGATTTCGTTGTTAAGGCTGCTTATACATTTTCGCATGAAAGCTATCTGTGTTTCGTGATGGAATACATGATCGGAGGTGATCTAGGTGCGGTCATGCAGTAATACGGTGTGCTAGATGAGTTTGTAGCGAAGTTCTACATTGGTAAGAGAAATATCGTGTTGTGAAGAAAATAAATCTATAAAATTAATGTTTTTTGAATTTAGCGGAGATAATTCTAGCGTGCAGCTAATTACACAAGGCAGGTATCGTGCATAGGGATCTAAAACCTGATAATCTACTGCTAGACAGTAAGGGGTAAGTGCACAAATGCAGTGATTACAATGAAAATCAAATTAATTTGTTTGTTAAAAAGCCATTTGAAACTCACTGATTTCGGATTGAGTGACATGGGTATGAAGAAACGTAACATGGAGAAAGGCGATAGGGAAAAGAGAATGCGACAGGAGTATTCTAGTCTCAAACGAGGTATGGATAAGATCAGTAGCATCAAGGGTGCTGAGAAGATCTTTACATTAACACCTTAGTCGAAATCCGATAAGACTAGAGAACTTCGATAGATGAAATGCAATCTCGATGTGATGCTAGGCAGAAAGCCATTGGAAATGCGGAAATCAGAATTTAACAATAACAATAATAATAATAAAAAACCAGAGAGAAATCGTCAGAAAAAATGTCGAATTATTGGCACGCCTGATTACATTCCACCTGAAGTCATCAAAGGGAACAATAATTTAAACAGCAGCACACTGGATTGGTGGAGTGTTGGTGTGATTCTATTCGAAATGCTTGTAGGAGTACCACCGTTTAATGATGAATCTGTGGAGTAGATATTCGAAAATATACTGAATATGAAAGTGCCGTGGGATCAAATCACCATAGGTAAAAGAAATGAGAGAAAGTTAGAAAGAGAGAGAGAAAAAAAGAAAGGGAAGTTGGAAATTGAGTTCGTGTGTTCCAGCTAAAGATTTTTTGAATTTGAAATGGAAAAATATTTAAATTGTTATTTTGCTTGTTCTTCCTCTATCCTATTTCCAAGTATTTCCCCTCTAATTTGAACTACAATTTTAATCATTAAAAGGGCACGGTGAAGATGAAGTATCTCCAGAAGCAGAGGATTTGATCAAGAAATTAATGGATCCAAATCCTAGCACTAGGCTGGGAGCGAATGGAGTGAACGAAATTCAATCACATCCTTTTTTTAAGGGATTCGACTGGGCAAATGTGCGCAAAATGACAGCGCCTGTCGTGCCCAAAGTCAAAAACATCCTCGACACCAGCAATTTCGAGAAACAAATACAATATGCAGAGAAAGAAAAAATGGATCCGTTCTTTGGACTAGCCAAAGGATAAGATGAAGTAAATAAGGTTACTTCTTTTACATCTCAAGACATAAATAATGTTATTGTTCTTTTTCACAGGTAAACAAAGCGAAGGACATGCTCAAGGGGTATAACTTCTAAATGAAACGCTATGACATCCTTTACGAGGAAAATTGTCAGCAACTTGAAGAAATTGAGAAAAAAATGTACCCAAAAAATCAACAAGAAATCTACAAATTATTCAATTTATTTTCACAACATTGCATTTGATTACCATTCCTCTATCTGCCAAACAGGAAATTCATGGAAGAGGAGATCATCAAAGACGAAGAGGAGCTTGAAAAACTGGAAGTTGAATACGGCACTGACAACGATGACCCATAAGAACAGTAGCCATTCAGTATCCCGAGAAGCGTCCTAACATTCCAAGATTCAGAGTCCTCCGTAGCGAATTCCAACACATCCACATCGATCTACGCCGCCAGATTGCAACCGAATTCTTAAGACACATAG
>Ga0302286_10000712_pt1 | contig 26399 bp, 15 predicted proteins | sample III_Fen_E2_3_FD_198765 | JGI IMG/M metagenome (GOLD analysis project Ga0302286, IMG submission 198765) | Peat permafrost microbial communities from Stordalen Mire near Abisko, Sweden - III_Fen_E2_3 | ecosystem: Environmental > Terrestrial > Soil > Wetlands > Permafrost | place: Sweden: Abisko...
ATAAATTGCTGAACGTAACCGGAGTTCCTGGTCAAATTTATTTTCTTGCTAATGATGACAAAGGAAATCTGATAGGAAGTACACTTCCTGCTATCTCCAGTGGTAAATTCAACGTATACAAATGGACTTCTATTGATGCAGCTCCGCAACTGATTTATACAGAAAACTATACTTCCGGAGCAATGCCTGGTCGTAAGCTTGATGTTGCCGGTGATGTTAACGGCACCGCAATCTTTTCCACGAACTTGTATGAAGCCGGAAAATCGACTGGAAAAATTCGTCGTTGGAAAATTACTGGCGGAGGTGCACCTACCGAAATAAGTAGTGTTGTCGTTCCTATTGGAGAAGAATATCCGGCTACGGCTACGGCCATAGCATGGCAGTCTTTTGCAATGTCGGCTCCTGATGAGAACGCCCGGTTTTATACAACAGTTCCAGCCTTACTCTGGGGAACTATTTATTCTGGGATCGTTGTAAAATATGGAACTCCCGACAATGTGAGTGTACTAAGTAAATTCAGAGGAAGTTTTGTTCAGGATGATGGTTCTGCTGGTGGCGGTTACTGGGGAAACATTATTCACGGACATGTTTCTGCATTTAACTTCAATGGCAAAACATATATTGGTGCCTGTGGTTTCTCATGGTCCAGATATTCATATTGCGTTGTTGCTGATGATGACCTCTTCCCTAGTTGTATTGGAAAGAACATCGGATATTGGTATGGAGAAATTCCATATGCTTCGGGTATTGGTAACGGAACTTCGTCAATAACAGTAAGTAACGAAAACAACAATGACATGCTAATTTATGTGTATGTTGAAGGTGGCGGAGTCGCTTGTGGAAAAATGACTCGTTACGAAAGGTAATACTTGTTTATGAAGATTAGTCTCTGCCAGATAGAGTGAGACTAATCTTCATACATTCTAAATTGGAAAGTAATTGAACCCATTTAATCAATGATAATATATTGAAATGAAAGAGATTCTATGCATTATATTTATGGTAGTATTACTGTTTCCGGCATGCAGTAAAGATCATACGGCAAACGGTGGAAATATCTATGATAATCCTTCCGGAGGAGGAACTACACCAGAAACAGGGAAGCCAGAAAAAGTAAAAATGTTGTGGTTTGATGGGGAAGCAAATTTCCAGCTTTTCTCACAAAAAAGTAACATAACTACCTACCTCGACTTAGCAAAAAAAACTGGATTTAATACAATCGTTGTAGATGTACGCCCGGTTCAGGGAGATGTTCTGTATAAAAGTAAACTTATGCCAGAGCTGACTACAATTAATGGGTATACAGTAATCCGGGATTGGGATTATTTACAATATTTTGTGGACGAGGCACATAAGCGTAGTTTAAAAGTTGTGGCAGATGCAACAATATTTACGGCAGGATTACTTCAGTCACGGGACGGAATGGCTTTTCGTTCTAATGAATGGGATGACGCGGTGAGTACGATATATACGGCAAACGGGACTCTTATCAGTGGTAAGAATAACCCGAGCAAGACTGAAGCTACTGTATTTCTGAATCCTGTTTTGCCAAAGGTTCAGGATTTTGTTTTAAAGTATATAAGCGAGATTGTTTCTAATTATAATATTGATGGGTTTAATCTGGATTATTGTCGCTATTCTGACTATACAACCGATTTTTCTGAGGCATCTCGTGTTGCTTTCTCCAAGTATATTGGAACTGATGTTGCTAATTTCCCTGCCAGTATTTTTACCTATAATCCTGATGGGACTCGTAATCCCGGAAAGTATTACAAACAATGGTGGGAGTTTCGCTCCATGACTATACACGATTTTGTTGCCAAAGCGAAAAAGACCATTCATGATATTAAGCCAAAAGTAAAACTATACTATTGGGCAGCATCATGGTTTGGCAATCGTTATGAAGTTGGACAGGACTGGGGTAGCAAGACCTATACAAATTTTGATTCCTCCTGGGCAACCAGTAACTATCATAATGCCGGATTTGCAGATGAACTTGATGTTTTTCTCTTGGGTTCCTATCTTAACAGAGTGTATGGACTGGACGACAATGAATCGATTGAATATGCCATATCCAATGGGAAAAAGATCATAAATGGAGCTTGTCCCATGTATGGAACGATTGCAGCCGGTAACCACAAGGATACTCCAGATACGAATTCGAATATTGAGAATGCCGTTTATATATGTTTAAGAGATACTCCAGGCTTAATGGTTTTTGACATCGTACAAGTCATACAATTTGACTTGTGGAATGGCATCAAAAGAGGTATTGATAGAGCCGAGAAAGAGTATAATAAGTGATAAATAACGTGAGCCTGATCCAATCGGGCTCACGTTATTTTAGTTTTCCTTTCGTCCAAAAATCTGCCGAAAACTATCGGTATAGGACTTCAAATGGAGCTTGTACCATTGGGGACTTGTCAGACTCCGGAAAACGTGTCGTCGTATTTGTTTGCTGTAGAATACTCCGGCCGCATTGCATATATATCCATTCCAGATTCGTGACCAGAGGTATTTGGAGACCCAGTTTATCCGATACAGAAGTTTTGATTTTCGTTGGACGTTGTATTTGCGGATATATCTTTTAGATTCAGGAGCAAGTGCATGTTTGCTGTCTATCCCCATGGAATAGTACATAAAATCGGTGTAAATCCTTGCCGGGGATGCGTATTGAGGTAATTCGGAAATAATCCGGTAGATATCTACCCGGTGCGAAAGGTGAAGTAAATCAATTAAGTTGCGAAAGGTGATCGACTGAAACATTTTTACTTCGCTATTCATAAATCCATGCATGAAATTCAGGGTTACTTTATGCCGGTCGGATAATACAAAACAGGGAGGATCGGATTCTATTTTCTTTCTTTCTGTAGCTATAATTGCATAGTTGAAGTATTCCGAAAGCTTTAATTCCACCGGCGACCGGTGAATTTCTACATCTGCCAATTCGACCGGATGAACCAACCTTGGAAAATGCTTGGTATTTGCCATTTCTTCTTCGAAAAATGGATAGTTGTGTTCGTATCCTTCAGCTTTCAAGATGTTTGCGGCCGTGAGGAATTCTTCGTCGGAAACCAGCAGGTCGATATCGCCCAGCATACGCTCTCCCAGATCAATATACAAATCATCCAGAATATTGGCTGCACCTTTCAGATAGACAGGAACAATGCCTGCTGTTGCAAACAAGCGGTTTATGGTATCGATTTGTGCCCGAATTTTGGCGTTTCGTTGCAGGTTAAGCTCATATACCATCCGAAGGTGTTCGGCTAACTCTGCTGGCAACAGATGGAGGATTCCATGCCGTTTAAACCGAAGATAGAGTGCCGGAAGAACCAGATGGTTACTGGCCAGTGGCACCAAATGGTTCCAGTTGACCTGTTCTTGTTCGATGGTCGCGACGACTTCCTGCCTGGTTTGCTGATTTTCACCTAAAGCCAGACAGCGTCCCAGAAAATAGAATAATTCGTTGTTGGTCATTGCTCAAACAGTTTAGCTATAAATTCCAACGCTTTTTCATTGTTCGAATAAATCAACCGGTAGCACGATATTCCGCAATACCAGTCGAGAAAACAACTTGCATTTACCGCCGATGGTGCGGTCCATGTTTCGTCGAGCAGTATCTTTAACGCATCGGCACGAGGTACTAATTCCCATTCAAAGTCTATTGCCGGATCGTATTTGATAAAGATAGTTTCTTTTATTTTTCCGGGCAATGCTTTTCCCTCAATTGGCAAATATTTGATCCTTTTATTGGTGGTGCTCTTCTGTAGTGCCGATTGCTTTAGAAGTTCCGGATATAAGGCCGAAAGCAGTTCATTTGCCCCTTCTTTAACCGACATGGCTGCCGGAAATGGGAATACCAGCCGGGAAACTCTTTCAATGGGTACAAAATCGTCGGATACCAGTGCATATCCTTTTTGCATCAACAAGGCAGCGATTGTGCTTTTCCCACTTCCCGGACTAGCTGTAAAAACAATAGTTTTTTCTCCGTTAGTCACTGCCGAAGCATGAATGATGGCCATCCAATCGTCGTCATTTTTTTCGTACGCTGTATTTAAAATCTGAAGAAAAGCCATGCCTTTCAGCAGGTGGGTTTCCTCTTTCTTCCAGATTCCTTTGATGTGTTGATTGCACCGTAAAACAATCTGATTGTTGTATTCAAACAGTTCAAAAAGGATTGATTCGGCTTTTGGTGTTTCGGTTTCGAGGTGTTGCAAAAGTGGATGCAGGTAGTATTCGTAGAGCTCTGTTTCGAAGCAAAAGCAAATACATTTTCCGTTGATTGAATAGGTGTGTGTGGAGAAAGATGCAAATGGTCTCTCCTGAAGTTCTGGATTCCCTGAGATTGTTGAAAGTGTCGGTACGGTTTGTTTTCGGATAGCTTCAATTCCTGATGAAATTTCTGAAACAAAGCGTGTGCTTTCTTCTTTCGTGCTTTGATATCGTTGGGAACATTGGCTTGCAATGGTTTCAGCAAGAATTCTGTATTCCAGATTTTGAAGTACGAAGAAAGCGGGTTCTTCCAGTCGAACATATTGGTTGCCATTCGAAAACCATACGATATAACTGTTGTCGATTTCGCGATAAATCAAAGATTCGGCTTTATATGTTGAGGAATCATTCATGTTCACAAATTTAGCTTTTGAATTTGGATATAAGTAGCGGGTATGAAATATTGCTTATTCGGCGTGAGTGAGCGGGTGACTTCGAGCCACCCGCTCACTGTAACAAGAAATTTAGCTTTTGAAAATGAAAATCCTGACAGGCATCAATGGCTCATCAGGATTTTTTATTTTTTTGAACGTTACCAGTTCGGCGGAGGAGCAGGCGATGAAGCCACTGCCTTATCCGGTTTGCTAATCAGTAGCATCATGGTAGCAGCCGAAAGAGCAATGTAGCCAGTCTTTTTAAGTGCTTCCCGACGGTCATTTTTTGCCTCGGTGCTTTCTTCGATTATGTTGTGTTTTTCAGTATTCATATCGTTTTGTATTTTATGTTCGTTGGAGTTTTTTACACCTGACAGGATTTCAAATCCTGTCAGGTGTAACGCAGTTGTTGATTAATATATCACCATTTTGGTGTTGAACCGGTTATTTCCGTCCGTAACTTTTAACAGGTAAACTCCCGGTTTTAATCCTGAAGCAGGAATGCTGTTTCGGTCACCTTCCTGAAGCCGGTAAGTTCCAAGTGTTCGTCCACTGACATCGAATAGCGAAGCTTTGGCCGCTGAGCTGACTTCCCCGATGATCCAGATCAGTTTATCGGCTGGATAAGCTTTCAGACTAAATGCACTGGTTAAAAGTTCTGTGCTTGTTCCGGTGGTTATGTTACTGGTGTGGATGTAGAACCGTCCAATAGCAGTTGTACCTGCCGAAACGTTGGTCTTGTAAGTAGCTCCATCGGTTAGCGAGGTAAAGATTTTATTTGGCCTGTCTTCGAGGATTACCTTACAATCGGCAGGTAGCTGAACGGTTTCGGCACTAAAGGTGATTTCTCCTCCGGTTTTGCTTTCTAAGCCAATGGGTATTACCAGCGAATTATAGTTTTCAGGTAAACACTGAATCGCAAAATCGACCCCGTTATCGTTAACCAAACGGGAGCAAACTTCTAAGCCTGAAGTTCCGCGCAGCAAACCAGCATCGTAAGTTACATCCAATCCGTTGGTCATTTGATTGTTGAATGCGATTATTGTTGAGGCAGTATTGGTACTATTTGCCATATTTAACCGGATAGCAGGCCAAGATATCTGGGCAGATTTTATAGTTGTGGCTGTTTGGTGCGATTGCATAGCCGATGTAAAGCTAATGGATGTTGCATCCGACTTCGCTTTAACAAAGAAACCTTGTCCAGATTGAAGGTAGTTTTGGTCCAGACTACGATCATTATTTAATCCGGAAGGTAAGTTCCCGATGATTTTGTAGGAAGAAGAAGCATTGTCCCAAAGATACACACAGGCGTAACTATTTTCAAGAATACTACTATTAACTGAGATGAAGTTTTCTGTTGTTCCGGCAGAACTGTTCATCCCAATCGCCGAGGAATAAGGATTTCCAATACAGTTCCAACCTTCTCCTGCAGTGGTAAGGGCTACGGTTTTTGCTCCACTGGTAAGTGTACCTGTAAAGGTTACTGTGCCGTCACTTGAACGCCGGAGGCTATAGCCTTTACCCGAGGTTAAGTTTCCAGTAGTTGCAGCCGTATAATAGTTATTCCAGCTATTTCCGGTTCCGTTGTAATCCATCATACCATAGCTGCTGCTACTTAGCGGGATTGCATTGTCCGTAGCCTGAACAAAGGTACTGATGCTTTCTCCTGCTACTGTAGGCGATACCAGATGCCATTTACTTCCGGTCATATAAAGTTCGGCATTGGTATTGCCTCCAATAGTTGTTGTTCCAATTAACGAGGCAGTACCTGTTGCATCCGATTTAAGAATAAGGTTGCCCCCTACAGCTAATGTACCTGAAGAAATAGTAACCTGCTTCCCTGCGCTAATTGTGAGGTCGTGGCAGGAAAAACCGGCACCCGAGTAATTCCCGTTAATGACAGCGTTGCTGGCGGCATTGGGTGTGGTACTCCATGCACTGCCGTTCCAAGTGTAAGGTTCAACAATATTTATAAAATCTTGCCATTGGGTGGCATCATAATAAGCGGAAAACTTCCCTGAAGGTACATATAAAGTACAGTTTGATTTGTTTACATTGTAGAAAACGTTGTTTCCCATCGTTATACTGGCAGGCGCAGTGCTTTTGGCATAAATCGAAGTTAAGCCGGTACATCCATCGAAAGCAAATATTCCGATAGAAGTAATAGATGAAGAAAGCTGTAAAGAGGCTAAGGCTGTACATCCTTGGAAAACGGCATCTCCAATAACGGACGAGAGTATGGTTGCTGATTGTATTCCGGTGCAATTTGCAAAGGCAGCCTCATTGAGGACACACGAAGCGGGAACAACTACAGACTTTAAACCGGTACAACCTGAAAAAGCATAAAGACTAATAAAAGGTAATCCTTCAGAAATAGTCAGTGAAGTAAGAAGTGTACAGTTTTGGAAAACTCCTCTTCCCATGGAAGTAACCCCTTTGGGTATAGTTACCGAAGACATTCCACAAGCCGCAAAAGCATAAGTGCCAATGGAAGTAAGTGTATATGGTAAGTTTATTGATGTGCAATTACTACAAGCATTAAACGCTCGCACACCGATAGAAGTAATTCCTTCGGGAATGGATACCGAAGTCAAAGATATACAATAAGAAAAGGCATCATCCCCAATGGAAGTAACAGTATATGTGTTCCCGTTGTAGGTAACCGACGAGGGAATAGTTACGCTACCAGAGTAGGAATTGGAAACCACGGACGCTTCGTTACATGACGTATTGGGTTGATACCGGATGCCGTCTTTGATAAATGTTGCTGCGCTATAATTACTAAAGCTGCCCCAGTAGGAAGCCGTTTTATATGTGCTGATACTTGAGCAGGGTACCACTACCGTTGAAGAGGTATTTGAAAAGGTAGTGGAATAAATGGTTGGCGGCGAAACTGCCGAGCAGTTGATTGTAGCCAAACTACTACACCCGTTAAAAGCATAATCTTCGATCGAAGTAACCGTAGAAGGAATGGTTGCCGAAGTTAAACCGCTACAACCATAAAAGGAATGATGACGGATACTGGTAACTCCTGATGGAATGGTGATTGAAGTTAAGCCACTGCAATTTCTGAAAGCATAATAATCTATAAGGGTAACAGCCGACGGGATGGTAATAGACGTCAATTTAGCACATCCGTCAAAGGCACCCGACCCGATAGAAGTAACGGTGGAAGGAAGGGTTATGGATGCCAGGCTACTACAATTCTGAAAAGTATTATAATTAATGGCCGTAATATTGGAGAGAATGGTAACTGTAGCCAAATTGCTACAATCCAAAAAAGCTGATGCACTGATTGTGGTAACCGAGGAGGGGATTGTTATGGTCGTTAATTTTCTACATCCTCTAAAAGCATCATTTCCAATAGAGATAATGGTTGAAGGAAGTGTGATGGAAGTTGCTCCATACGAAGAGCCGTTGGTGCCATTATCATAAAAAGCCGCAGTTCCGATGGATGTAACCGTGTAGGTGATACCGCCGTGCTTGGTAGTAGCGGGAATGGTTAACACGTCGGTGTATGCAGCGGTTCTCCCCATTATTTCATACGTTACTTGTACTGTATAAGGTGCGGTAGAAGAGGTGATGGTGTAATAATAACCATCATCGTAACTCACGAAATCGTACGCCTTGGCACTCAATAGGAAGCAGAGGGCAGTTAATGTTAAGAAAAGCTTTTTCATCCGAAGAAATTGGTATTAATTGTTGAATGGATTTTTGTATTAACGAACATGCTCGTTTTATTTATTCAACGGCATTGATTGGTAAAACCGGGGGCGAAAATAAACCGATTGATTTGCAATAAGCTTCTTTTATCCGGGACAAATGGCGGACAAACAAAAAAAAGTGTCATTTTTGCAAAGAAGCTAAACAGTCACAAACAGAAGGATATGCAGGTTCTTAGCAGCAATGCACAGGGAGTATCATAATGGCCTTGAATAATATATAGATTGAAACATGAAACATTTTGCCCTTTTTCTCTTTCTCTTTTCTTTCGGAGTTCATACCATGGCTGCGGATGTATACACGGGTGGGTTAATGAACCTGTCTGATGGGTGGGAATTTTACCCCGGTAAATTCCTTTCTTCAGGAGAGGTGAAAAATTTAAATCCTACGGATAAATATGTAATCCGCCTCACACAAAATTGGGCAAAGCTTGAAAAGGACGGGAAGTATTTTCCGGCCATGGGCATTGGTACATACTACAAACGGATTATCCTGAAAGACAATAAAACGGATATACATAGTTATGGTCTGCGTATAGGAACTGTAATGTCGGCTTACCAGGTATTTGTAAATGATATGCTAATCCTGCGGGTAGGAAATCCAACTGTAGGCAAACAAGGGTTCAGACCTATGTGTTGCGGAAAAGAATGCAATTTTGACTGTACATCAGATACAATTGACTTGGTGTTGCAGGTAAGCAATTATTATTATCCCAATTATGGTGGGGTTTATCACCAAAGTAAACTGATATTTGGCAAGGTTGAGGATATTCATCATTATTCTTTTATAAAAGAATTCTTTTTTATCTTTCTGTTCAGTTGTTTTATCATACTATTTGTTTTACAATCTGTTTTCGGATTTATCCACAAAAAAGAACCGATTCATTTCCTGATAGCTATTTTTTCGTTACTCACTGCTTTTGAAATTCTTAAAGAAGACGACGCTTTTGGGTTTTCTTTTTTCCCCCGCTTCGATATGGCTTTAAGTGATAAATTATGGTATCTGATTTATCCGTGTATTTTATTGGTTCTTTTAATAACCAGATTGTCTTTCCGTGATTTGGTAAACAAATATGTAGAAAGTGCTTTTTATATCTTGTATGCCATCCTGTTACCGATTTTTGCGGCTAACGATACCACATTCATGTTCCGCTACTCAATAGTTCCGGCTGTTATTAATATGATTTGTGTTGTTTATATACAGATTGTCCTTATCAAAGCAGTAAAAAATCACAAGGTTTACTCCCAAACCCACATCGTCAGTTTTGCCCTATTGTGCATGGCCATGATAAACGATATACTTTATGCACAGGAGCTGGTTCGTTTTGGCAGCTTATTGTCAATAGGGATATTGGCATATATTATTATACAATCGGCAATTGTCTTAGCTAAATTTGGCCGTTCCCGTAATCTGGCGATAAAGCTTTCACATGAGTTGGAAGATACAAACCGCAACCTGGAACAAATAGTGGATACTCGTACCGTGGAACTAAAACATGCCAACGAGGAACTGGTGCGGATAAATCGGGAAAATATGGAACTGGCTGATCAGAAAGCTAACATGTTACAGAACGAGTTAAGCAAAAAGGAGCGGGAAATGATAACTGCGGCTGTAAGTATTTTCCAAAACAAGAAATTTTTACTTGCACTGAAAGAAGACATTTTCGACGGAAAAATCGAGTATAGTAAAGAACAATCAGCTTACCTAAACAGGGTTGTGGATAAGTATGATAGCTTGTCCAATTCATTTAATTGGGAACTGTTCGAGAAGCGTTTTACTGAAATCCATCAGGATTTCTATGTTCATTTAATACGAGACTTCCCTGAGTTGACAACGAATGATTTAAAATTATGTGCATTCTTTCATATAGGTCTCTCGATGAAGGAAGTTGCGATATTAAATTATTCAAACTATGAAACAGTGAGAAAGTCGGTGTATCGCATCCGTAAAAAGATAGGATTGAATGAGAAAACTGAGTTAAGTATCTTCTTGCAGGGATATTGATTCTTAGGGTAGATAGACAGAAATAGCTATGTATGATTTTTACCATCCCGGCGGGGGAGCTGGTGACGAAGCTACTGCTTTATCGGGTTTGCTGATGAGTAACATCATGGTTGCTGCTGATAGCGCAATGTAGCCTGTCTTTTTAAGTGCTTCCCGACGGTCGTTTTTTGCCTCGGTGCTTTCTTCGGTTCTGTTGTGTTTTTCAGGATTCATATCGTTTGTATTTTATATTCGTTGGAGTTTTTTACACCTGACAGGATTTGAAATCCTGTCAGGTGTAACGCAGTTGTTGATTAAAAAATCACCATTTTGGTATTGAAACGTTTATTTCCATCGGTAACCTTTAACAGGTAAACTCCCGGTTTTAATCCTGAAGCAGGAATGCTGTTTCGTTCACCTTCCTGAAGCCGGTAAGTTCCCAGTGTTCGTCCGCTGACATCAAACAGCGATGCTTTGGCCGCTGAGCTGACTTCCCCGACGATCCAGATCAGTTCATCGGCAGGATAAGCTTTCAGATTAAATGCGCTGGTTGGAAGTTCTGCAGTTGTTCCGGTGGTTATGTTACTGGTATGGATGTAAAACCGTCCAACAGCAGTTGTTCCGGCTGAAACAGTTGTTTTGTAACTAGCACCACCAGCCAGTGAAGTAAAGGTTTTGGAGGTTCGGTCTTCGAGGATTACGCTGCAATCGGCAGGTAACTGAACTGTTTCGGCACTAAAAGTGATTTCGCCTCCGGTTTTACTTTCTACGCCAATGGGTATTACCAGCGAATTATAGTTTTCTGGTAAACACTGAATCGCAAAATCGACACCGTTATCGGTAACCAAACGGGAGTAGATTTCCAAACCAGAAGTTCCACGTAATAAGCCAGCATCGTAAGTTACATCCAATCCGTTGGTCATTTGATTGTTGAATGCGATTATTGTTGAGGCAGTATTGGTACCATTTGCCATATTTAACCGGATAGCAGGCCAGGAGATTTGGGCTGATTTTACAGTGGTGGCCGTTTGGTGCGATTGCATAGCCGTGGTAAAGCTAATGGATGTTGCATCCGACTTCGCCTTAACAAGGAACCCTTGGCCGGATTGCAGATAATTTCCACCCAAATCACGAGTGCCGAAGCTTACGTTTCCAAGAATTCGGTAGCACGTAGAGGCATCGTCCCATACATAGATATAAGCATAACTGGCATCGAGGATTGATGTGTTTTTAGCGAGGAAATTCTCAGCAGTAGTTGCCGTAGCATTCATCCCAATCGCTGAGGAATAGGGATTCCCAATACAGTTCCAACCAAAATCGGCATTTTTTTTGGTAAGGTCAACTGTTTTTGTGCTGCTGGTAAGTGTTCCGGTAAAAGTTACCACACCATCTTCTGTACGCCGGAGGCTGTAGCCTTTCCCCGAAGTTAAGTTTTCGGTAGTTGCAGCCGTATAATAGTTATTCCAGCTATTGCCGGTTTCATTGTAATCCATCATCCCATAGCTTGCGGTTTTAACCGGGATTTTATTACCGGCATCCTGAACAAATGTGCTAATGCTTTCACCTGCTGCAATGGGGGCTACTACATGCCAGGCATTGCCGGAGAGGTAGCGTTCGGCGGTAACCGTTCCCGACGAAGTTCCGTGAATAATCAGAGAGCCTGTCCCAGCTACCGACGACTGTATGGTCAGATTTCCTGCGGGTTCTACCGTCAGGTTATTGCAATCAGCGGTGGTAGTTGGACTCATTACCGGATCGTTGGTGACATTCGGAACGATCACATTGGTAGTTTCAGCCGGAACACTCTCTTCGCTCCAGTTAGCTGCTGTACCCCATTCTGTGGTGCTTGTTCCTAACCAGATATCCGAAGAAGGATATGCCTGATACCGAAGGTAAGGATAACCACTGTTGTCGTTTCCATTTATAGCCCAAATAGTTCCGGTTTTTGTAAAATCCCAACCGGAATTAATAAATGTACTTGCCATTTTCAGCTCCGCCGTGGTTTTACCCATACCATAGCTGGTACTACCGGTAAAGATATCTTTATTATAAAAACAGTTGCTTATTGTTCCGCCGGAGCTTCCAACCAATCCACCAACATGGCTATAGCCAGTAGCATTGCCGGTAGCATAACAATTGGTAATGGTAGAACCCGATGGGTTATACCCTACCAATCCGCCCGAAGTATAATTGGAACTGCTTGTACCTCCGTTCGAATTACCGGTGGCGTAACAGTTGCTGATGTTACCGTTACTTACATTATCCCCCACAAAAGCAGCCAGATCATTATTGCCGGTAGTAGCTGCCGTAGAATAGGATTTACTGATAGTGCCGGCGCTGTTTTGACCGGCAAATCCGCCTACGCTTGTTCCGCCGGTTACAGTTCCGCCGGTATTACAAGAGCTGATAGTACCGCTGTTATATCCGGCTAAGACTCCCACATTGTTTTGACCGGTAATGGCAGTAGCCGTTACGCCCAACGATGTGACGACTGCCCCACTGCCGATGTATCCGAACAGGCCGATGTAATCGGTGGTTGAACGGCTAATGGTCAAATTGGTAATGGTATGCCCGTTGCCATTGTATTGTCCGGTAAATTTAGTGGTGCTATTGCCGATAGGCGAAAAACCACTGCCACTGTTCCATGTAGAAGTTTCAGAAGCATCGATATCAGCCGTCTGGATAAAATCTTGATTCCAAATACCTGGATTCTCCGAAAACCATTTGAGATCATTCAGTGTGGTAATTTGAAATGGATTACTACCGGTACCGTCACCAGCAATCCATTTGGCATACAACGTTATATCGCCGGTAGCGGTGGCGCTGATAGCTGTAACCGCCGTTCCGGTAAAGTTTGCGTTATCATACCAACCGCCGAAAGTATAACCTGTTCGGGCTGGATTGCTTACTGTTAAGCCTACTCCATACGTATAGGTTGCTGTATTCGCTGCATCGTTTGTACCTCCGTTTAAGGAGTAGGTAATGTTGTAGGTATTGGCTGTCCACTTGGCATACAGCGTTAAATTACCGGTAGTGGTAGTGCTTATTGCTGTTACCGCTGTTCCGGTAAAGCTGGCATTATCGTACCAACCACCAAAGGTATAATAGGTTTGGGTAGGATTGCTTAAGGTTAAACCTACCCCATACGTGTAGGTTGCTGTATTGGATGCATTGTTCGCTCCATCGTTTAAGGTATAAGTAATGTTGTAGGTATTGACTGTCCATTTGGCATACAGATTCACACTACCGGTAGCGGTGGTGCTGATATCTGTAACCGCCGTTCCGGAAAAACTTGCATTATCATACCAACCGCCGAAGGTATAACCGGTTCGGGTGGGATTGCTTACTGTTAAGCCTACTCCATACGTATAGGTTGCTGTATTCGCTGCATCGTTTGTACCTCCGTTTAAGGTATAAGTTATGTTATAAGTGTTTGCTGTCCATTTGGCATACAGTGTTACATCGCTAAAAGCGGTGGTACTGATAGCGGTGATGGCAGAACCCGAAAAACCCGCATTGTCGTACCATCCATTGAACATATAACCGGTTCGAGTGGGATTATTTAAGGTTGTTCCAACGCCGTAAATATAACCTAAAGGGTTACTGCTATTATTGGTACCGCCATTAACCATGTATGTGATATTAACACCTAAAGTGGGATAACCGCTTGTTGCCATCCATGGGTTATTGCTTCCCCGGTTGGCATTGAGTAATGTTACAAAATTGGCAGACTGCATATAAGCTGTACCATAATTTGTAATATCACCAAGATTCAGTCCGTTACTATTGCCATTCCCTATTGAATACAGATCACTGTTCCAGTAGCAATGGCTGATGGTAGTAGTACTTTTCCCCACGACACCACCTATATTTGCATCTGAAGTACCTATGACTTTGGGGGTAGTAGTGCCGGCATTGTAACAATTTGTGAGAGTACCAGAACTAAATCCCACCACTCCACCGAGTTCAAAACCATAGTAGTTACTAACAGCACCAATGTTGTAACAGTTTGTGATGGTGGCATAATTGCTGCCGGCTATTCCACCAACATAGTAAGCATCGGTTCTGGACGAATTAACTGTTCCGGCATTGTAGCTATTGGTGATAGATCCACCGCTGTAGTTATTTCCTACTATGCCACCCACCTTTATATATAGCCCGCTGACAGACCCTGTATTAGAGCAAAAGTTGATAGTTCCTTCATTCCAACCGACAATACCACCCACATCTTGAAATCCCGAAATGGACGATCCCACCATTCTCATATTTTTAATAACTCCACTACTAAACCCAAATAAACCGACTCTATTGGTAGCCGTTCGGTTAATGGTAAGACCCGAAATGGCATGTTCCTGTCCGTTATAATTGCCATAAAAATCGCCAATAGGTAAAAAGCCTGATCCACTATCCCAGGCAGCAGTTGCGGAAGCATTGATATCGGCGGTTTGAATTAAATAGCTACCCCATGCATTGTGGTATAGCATAAACCAAAGAAGATTATTGAGCGTTGCAATTTGGTAGGGATTGCTACCAGAACCATCGCCTGCCGGTACAGCCGAAAGGAGTGAAGGGAAACCTCCATTGACAGAGGAGCTGATGCTCCACACGGTAGTAAAATCCCAGCCGGAGAAAGTGCTCTGCGTTTTCAGTTCGGCAGCCGTTTTCGGGGTGGCATACGCACTACCGGTGCTACATAGGTTGCTGTTGTAGTAACTGTTGCTTGACACGGAACCACTGTTCCCCACCAATCCGCCGATATTGCCGCTGGCCGAAACGGTAGAGGATGAATAACAATTGGTGATGACGGTGATTCCATCCTGATTGTAACCTACCAACCCACCAAAATTACCCGAAACGGTGGATGACACCGTACAAATGGAATAGCAATTATTCAATGTGCTGGCCTTGTCAATTTGTCCGATTAGTCCGCCTACCGCACCTCCGGTACTGCTAATGGTACCTGTGGCAAAGCATTGGGTAATGGTGGAGCCTCCGACTACATGTCCTATCAATATGCCCGAAAAACTGAAACAGGAAACCGAAGCATTCAGGACACCTACATTGCAGATGGCAGCCCCATTCACACAGCCAAACAAACCGCTATTATCGGTCGTTCTACTTTCGGTCAATCCCGAAATGGTATAGCCGTAGCCGTTATACGTTCCGGTAAAAGCGGTGGTGCTGTTTCCGATAGGCGTAAAGTTACTGATACCTGAGGCATCAATATTGGCGGTCTGAATATAATATTTACCCCAATAAGTGCCATTCTGCGAAAGCCAGTAGAGGTTGTTGACAGTGGCTATTTGGTAAGGATTACCGCTGGAACCCTCACCCGAAGTGGGGGCGGTGGCGGTTTGAGCTTGGAGCGTTACTGCAAGAAACATGCAGACGATAAATGATAGAAACTTATTCATGGGGATTTGGTTGGCTTATCTGTTATTTGCTGATTTAATAACCGGCAAAGGAATACGATAACCAGCAATTCCGTCAACCAAATGAAGGGCGATTTGTCCTGATTTAGGAAAGTCGGACAAATTTCCCGTGCTAAAAGAAGATTTTAGGTCCGATTCTAATGCTTATTCCGAAAATTCTGACGGAGTGGTCTGAATTGTTTTAAGAAATCCACCCGGAGTGGTTCCTGTATTTTTCTTAAATGCAGCGTAAAATACCGAGCGGGAGCTAAACCCGGAAATCTTTGCCAGCGCATCAATAGAGTATTTTTGTTGCCCGGGGTCGGTAAGCAAATGTTTGGCTTCTTCGACACGGTAATAGTTGACGTAATCGAAGAAATTTTTATGGTATTGCTTGTTAATAAAGGCCGACAGAATATGCACCCGGGTGTTGCACTTTTCGGCAAGAGCTTGCAGGTTTAATTCAGGATCTAAAAACAACTTATCTTCAACAAATAATGATTCAAGCAGGAGTCCCAGTTCAGGCGAAGATTCTTCAGGCAGGTCGTTGCTCTCGTCGATATTATTCGGAATAACATTACTGGTTTGGTCTATTATTTGCAAAGTCTTTTCGGAGAAAACGAGCGGAGAAGAAATGGCCTTGTAAATAAAATAGCAATACAATAACATACAAGCCAGTGGCACAAAAAATAGAAACAGCTGAATTGATTCTGCATTGATAAATGAGGGGAAATAGATAATTGCACAAAGGAAAAAAGCAAAAACGATGAACTCCTCAACCCATTTTGCTGAAATCTGATCGGTGTTGGAAAATACCTGTTCGATATGCCGGTTGTGCTTTTTAACTATGTTGTAAATCAGGGGTAAATAAATAGCCACCTGTGCAATGGTCAGGTAATCGATGAGGTAGAATTGCCAGGGATAATTGTCGGTCATAGCCTGTTCAAAAACCCGGGTGCGATAGGCCTCTGGTTGAAGCGCGAACACTGTAAAATAGATAACTCCAAAAATGAACAGTGCAAAATGTTTTACGCTTTTGACCGAGAATTTCAGCTCTTTGTGGAGCATCAAATGAATATAGTAATAGAAAAGTGGTGCCCAAAGAATATCGTAGAGGTAAGAAATATAGAACAGTACCGGATAAGCAGCCGCCTTTTGGTAATAAATTGCAACAATCAGGATCATTGAGAAAATAGGGTCGGGTACAATCGCTGCCAGCAAACGGTTTGCTTTGGTACGTGGCTTTATGACCAGTAATAAAACAAATAGCAACAGTAAATTAGCAATTGCAACAACGTTAAGGATAACAAAAGGCATAACGGGCATTTTTAATGTCTCAAAGATAAAAAAATGCCTTGATTATGGATTTCTTTATGTAGATCATACAATTAAGATCTTCAGATCAGTTCTGTCTGTAAACTTCAGCCTGATTAATCACCTTTGTCTTTTGGGGTGCTTTTGCCGAATTTGGTATTTTCGTCCGCAAGATAAATACTATTGTAGCATTATCTCGCGGACGATTTTACCCCTTTTCACCCTCAGGAATTTTCCTGAAAATATTTTTAGTTGAACTGAGTCTTTATTTATGCTCGGCTATGTTTAGCACTTTTATTTTACCCGACCAGTTTTTAATGGGAACGAAGTTGTTGTTGTGTATTGGCGTATAGGGCTTAATAAAGGCAATATCTATTTTCTGAGGTTTTGCTTCTTTTGAATTTAGCTGTAATACACAAATGCCAAAAAAAACAAGTAATATTTTTTTCATTGTCCAATCCTTTTTGCTTTTGCTATCCGTATTCACTCAGTTTGTAAAATACATTTTAGCAAATCCCTTTTTCGGATGCAAAAGTAGCTTAGAGGGATCGAAACAATTTATCAGATCGTACAATCTGCATGGAGAAATTGATAAATGTTGGTTGTCTGAAGCTGTTTTAGTGCTTAATTTTTAATATGTTACTTGGTTTTCCTGTCTCCAGGTAGAAGGCGATTCGTTGGTAATCAATTTAAACTGACGGCTAAAGTTCGATTGTTCGCTGAACCCAACCATTTCGGATATCTGGGCAATCGAATAATTAGATTCTCTTGCCAAAAGTTGTTTGGCTTCATCGACGCGAAGCTTATTGATCCATAAGTTGAAATTTACACCTTCTTCTGTATTGATGAATCCGGAGAGTGTCGTCCTTCCGACCTGAAGTTGTTGTGCAAGTTCTTCAATATTTACTCCAGATTTAAGGTAGTATTTTTGATTGATAATTTGTTCGCGTAAATCCTTCCAGTTGTACTGTCGGTTATCCGTTTTTAGAACATCAGGAGTGACAACTGGCTCATATTCGATGGCCTTTTCAATTTGAATGAAGGTTTGTGGATACTGAATGAAAAAAAGGCCAAATCCCACATAAAAAACTGCATAAATGAAGCAGGTTACCGTAACCCATGTGATTGAAAAAAAGAAGAAGGAGGCAAATGCAATCAGTCCGACTATTAAAGCGGCAAAAAAACAATATCGAACCCATTTTAGGTGCAACCGATAGTTGTCGGCAAAATAATCGTTTAATTGTTGCTTGTAACGCTTCTCTTCCTGAAAGAATATTCGCGAGAAATAAATCACTTGAAAAATGTAAATCACTAGAAAGAATTCACGGAGAATAACTGTAGGATGATATAGATTTTGCTGTAGTTCGATTAATGTTTTTAAATCAGGGTCTCCCCAAATAGCTGAAAAAACAACTAATAGCAGGATAAATATAAGGAGCGGAGATAAGAAACGGGAGAGAACTCTTGTCGTTACAAATGTGGGATTGAATAGCGTGATAAGTGTCAAAGAGAACAAAATGACCTGAGATGAAGAAATGATCAGATCAATTGGCGAAACAAGACTAACACCTTCTATGTCAAGCATGAACGGAAGAGTTGCAAGTGTGCCTTGTATAAAATATGCAGTGGAAAGAACCTTTAGTGAAATCCGATAGTTTTTCAAGCGCTCCATTGATGGTAAAGGAAGAATCAGGAAGATAAGTCCCATAATTAAACAGCCAATAACCAAGGCTATATTTGCCAAAAACAAAATGCTATTGTCCATAAATATCCAGATACATAGTAACTTAATCGATCCTTTTGAAGATCCGTATTGGTTGCAAAATTAAGAAAAGGATTTTTCAATTGATGCTGTTGACGAAAATGGTGATTATTTCTTTGGTAATTATGCCTGTACAGGAATCTTTGTTTACTGGGGCGTTGTTGTGCATTAACGGCTTATACAAAGTCAAAAACTTTTTTAAGAGTACGGAAATATTACTTTGTTCTTGTTACTTTTGATTTTCAAAACGATATAGTTATGTCCGGTATTCGTAAACGGTATATCATTGGGGGAGCTGTTGCGATCTTCCTTTTTTTGGTTTTATTTTTTCTTTCTACCATCGTGAAAAATTGGCTGGTTAATCATAGTGAAAAACTGATCGGTCGAAAGGTGGAGATTGGAGAACTGCATTTTAACTATGCGAAAATTGCAGTTCAGGCCAAAGATGTGGTCATTTACGAGAAAGACCCGCGTACTCCGTTTTTTTCTTTCCATGAGTTTTACCTGAATTTCGATCCATGGGCATTGCTGGGCAACGAATATTCAGTTTCGGAAATTCGTCTCGATCAGGCTAAACTGTCGGTTATTCAAAAGGGCGAGCATTTTAATTTCGACGATCTGCTGAAATCAAAGGATAGCACGAAAACCCAGGCTCCGGAACCCGCAGATCCTAAAAAAGAATTGAAGTTTAAAGTGCAAAATATTCAGTTGATTAATGGTTTTCTGTCTTATCGCGATGAATTGAAGAACAGTCAGATGGAAATGAAAGACCTGAACCTGGCTTTACCACTGATTGCCTGGAACAATAATAAATCGGACATGGATGCCAATTTTAGTTTTGGCGAAAAAGGAAAAGTAGCTGTGAATGCTTCGGTTGACAATCAAAATAAAAAGTACCTGATTGAAGTAAAGACTAAAGATGTTGATCTAAAACCTTTTACTAGTTACCTGACCGATTATCTGGATGTTATCAGGATGAATGGATTACTTAGCTCGCAGCTAAAAATCAATGGCGACCTGAATGAAATCATCAACATCACCGTGACGGGTAAAGGCGCTGTTTCTGATTTTGCGATGTTTGATGGCCGGTCAAAAGAGATTATCTCAGCTCCATTGGTCACGGCAACGATTAGTAACGTCGACCTTAAGAAATTTCATTTTGGCTTTTCCGGAATTGAGATTACCCAACCTCATTTAACTGTGGTAAGGGATAAGAATGCTATTAATGTGATGCAGTTCTTTGCTCCGTATTTCCGAAATGATTCGATAACTACCGCACTTATTGCTGCCGGAAAGGCTAAGGCCGAAGCTCCGGTAACTTATCAGATTGATACCCTGAATATCAAAAATGGGTGGGTATCGTTTACCGATCGTACTTTGAACCGACCGTTTGCCTACGATTTGAAACAACTGGATTTCAGTATGACCGGGTTCTCGGAAAGTGCTGATCAGATTGCACTATCGTTTAGTTCGAAGTTGAACAAACAGGGTGAGGTTTCGGGAAAGGCGACCTTCAGCATGGTGAATCTAATGAATCTATCAATGGATATGGCCTTGAAAAAGCTCGATTTGCTAAGCTTCTCTCCCTATTCCGAATATTATGTGGCCTCGCCAATTAAACAAGGTTGGGGAAATTACGGTCTTACGCTAAAAATGAGTCCGACTTATCTGAAAAATGATAACGCTATTCGCATTGAAGAACTGGAGTTTGGAAAGCGCACCAAAGATAAAACGGCCATGAAAGTGCCGGTGCGACTGGCGTTGTATATCATGAAAGATGCCAATGATGTGATTGCTTTTGATTTGCCGGTTGAAGGAAATCCTGCAGAACCTCATTTCAGATTGGGGAAAATTATTTGGAAAACTTTAGCCAACTTAATGGTAAAAACTGCACTTTCGCCATTTAAAGCACTGGCCGGACTTGTCGGAGCCAATCCAGAGAGTATCGAGAAGCTACCGTATGCATTTGCTCAGGATTCGCTGGATGCAAAACAACGTGGTGTTTTGCTGGATTTGGTGAAGATCTTAAAGAAAAAACCTGATTTGGGATTGGTGATGACACAGTTTGCTGATGAACAAAAAGAAAAAGAACAAATCGGCATTCTATTAGCCCGGAAGAATTATTGGTTATCAAAGGGTGTTACTATTCCCGATTCGCTGAAAGTTAGAGTTGCACGCTTATCTAATGACGATCCGAATTTCAGGACTTACTTAAAAACGAGTATCCCTGATCTGGAAACGCTTGGTTTTGAAAAGGCTTGTGGTCGATTGGCAGGAAGTACTGCTATTGATGCCCGATTCAATTCATTACTTCAGGAACGTAACCAATTGGTTCGCTCTTTTTTGGTTGATAAACAAGGACTTGATGCTGCATCGGTTGTCATTGCGACCACTGATTTGCGAAATATTCCGGAAGAACTTAAAAAACCACAGTTTAAGATTGAAGTATCGTTGAAGTAAGTTTGTTCATTATGAATCAAAAAGACTATTCAGAAAATTTAGTTAAAATAGTTATAAAAAATGTATGGAAGAACAAAGTAAACTGACTGGAGTCAAGGAGATTGCACGAAGGGCTAATGTCTCATTGGCCACCGTTGACCGGGTGATTAACAATCGCGGCGGCGTGTCACAGAAGACCAAAGAAAAGATTGAGTCGATAATAAAAGATCTGGATTATCAGCCCAATATACTGGCTCGTCGCCTGGCATCACCCAAGAGAATAAAGCTGGCAACGCTTATTCCGAATGTTTCGCAAGAGACCAGCTTCTGGGAATCTCCTTTCAATGGGATATTAATGGCGGAATCGGAAATCAAACAGTATGGTGTAGAAATCGATAAATTCTTTTATGACCTGAATGATAAAGAAACTTTTATTGCTCAGACCGAGCTGATTCTTCAGGGTGAGTTTAATGGAATTTTGGTTGCTCCTTTATTTATTGAGGAATCAACACGGTTTATTACCATATTGCAGGAACGAAACATTCCATTTGTTTTCATTAATTCTGACATTCCTAACTACAACAGCTTAAGCTATATCGGTCCTGATTTGTATCATAGCGGATATGTTGTTGCACACTTGATTAGCTACCTGATAAAGGATGAAAGCAAGATTTTAATTGTAAATATTGCCAAGCAGATTGAGGATAACCACCCATTTCTGAGAATAGAGGATGGTTTTAAACATTATGTCTCCGAAAATAACAGAATCTATACGATCATTGATGTCGAAGTAAAACAGACTGATTATACCTCTGTAGAGACTGCAATATCGGATGTTTTAGCTAAAGAGGGAGAGGTCGACGTTATCTTTGTTACCAGTTCAAGGGTCTTTACCGTTGCAAATTATTTGGACAAAAATGGTATTGGCAAGGAAACGCTCTTAATTGGCTTCGATTTTTTGGCCGAAAATGTGAAGTACCTGCAAAATGGTACCATAGATTTCCTGATTTGCCATAAACCACAAGAGCAGGCCTATCGCGGAATAAACACACTATTTATGCACTTGGTCTCCGATGCCAATATTGAAAAGGTTAACCTAATGCCTATCGATATCATTACGAAAGAGAATGCCCGATTTTATAAAGATTAACCGCTGATCTTCGCGTTTCTTTCTTTGATCCTGATTACTCGTCATTTTTTTGTTTTTCCGGATAACGAATAAAAAAGTATAATAAAATAGATGTTGGTAAAAATTGTTTGTTACTTTTGGGGTACGTGAACGGTATTAAAAGATAACTAAATAGAAACCTAATAAAATAGCTAAATAGAAATGGGAAACAGTAAATTATCAAGACGGAGATTTATCTCCTGTGTATCGGTAGGCTCAGTAGCTGCCGTAGCTGCAAGTAGCATTCCCGCATTCGGGAGTGTAAGCCACAGCATGAATAATAGTGGGACATTGGCCATTCTTGGAGGTGAACAAGTGGTGAAGAATAAAGTATGGCCAGCCTGGCCTTATGTGGATGAAAAAATGGTTGAAGCCATCACCAAGACAGCCAGAAGTGGAGTTTGGTGTCGTATTCAATCGGCCACAGGAACAGTAGCCACTTTTGAGAAAGAATATGCCAAACTGATGGGCACCAAATTTGCCTTGGGCACCGGTTCGGGTACTCAGGCACTAAGTACCTGTGTTGAAGCATTGGGAATAGGCCCCGGCGATGAAGTCATAACTTCTCCTTATACCGATATGGGAACCATCTCGTCAATATTAACCAGCCGTGCTTTACCAGTGTTGGCCGATATTGACCGGGAATCTTTTCAGATCGATCCTAATGATATCGAAAAACTGATTAACGAAAATACCAAAGCAATTATGCCGGTACACATCATGGGACAACCGTGTAACATGGAACGTATCATGGCCATAGCTAAAAAGCACAATCTACGTGTAATCGAAGATGCCTGTCAGGCACACCTTGGAGTTTATCAGGGTAAAGTATTGGGCACTATTGGTGATTTAGGATGCTTTAGTTTTCAGACCTCGAAAACAATTTCGTGTGGTGAAGGCGGAGGTATAATCAGTAACAATGAAGAATTGATGGATCAGTGTTATACGGTTCAGAATCATGGAACTTCACGAAAAGGAAGATCAGTAACGATCGGACCAAAATACCGGATGAATGAATTCGAAGGATCTATTTTGCTGGCTCAGCTGGAAGGTGCTCGTGCCCGTTTTGAGCTTCGCAACAAGAATGCGGCTTATTTAACCTCCAAACTGAAGGATTTTCCAGGTCTTGTACCCCAGAAACTTTATGAAGGAACCGAGAGTGGTTCGTTCTATTTATATACGATGTCTTATCACAAAGAACACTTCAACAATGCTCCTCGCGATAAGTTTCTGAAAGCACTTACTGCAGAAGGAATCAGCATGAGTGGATACATTCCCAATGGCTTACACAAAGAACCCTGGGTTGATCATATTGTGAATCTGAAAGTATATCAGAAAATGTATTCACCTACCCGGTTGAAACAATACGTTGATCAGATGGCATGTCCAAAGTGTGATCAGGTTTGTGAGGATATGGTAATGTTATGGGCTTCGGGTCCACTATTAGGTACTCAGGCCGATATGGACGACATTATCAACGCTATTATGAAGGTTCATGCCAACAGAGATAAACTGAATCAGATCTAATTTATGAAGATAATATTCTGTTATTGTTTTCTTCTTGTGGCTTTTGCGGGGAATAGCTTTGCCAGTGATCTGAACGAATTTAATACTCATTTCAAGCTTTTGCCTCAGCCGCAGAAGCTTGAACTATTGAATGGCAAAGGACTTAGCTATACCGATTTACGCTCAATCTATCTGAAAAATACCAGTCAGAAACCGGTAATGACAGAATTGCTGGGATGTTTACCGATGTCAGGAGTTCAGGCGGAAGGTAGCGTTTCGTTGATTATCAATTCAGGCCTTTCATTGCCTTCTGTTGAGGGGTATGTTCTTACCGTTAAGAATAAACAGGTAATCATCGAAGCACTTTCGCAGGCAGGATTGTTTTATGGCATCCAAACACTGGACCAGCTATTGGAAGATTCGCGTGATCAGCGGGTTCTTATTCCTTCCTGCCGGATTACGGATTATCCTGAAATTGCTTACCGTGCCGTTCATCTCGATCTTAAGCATCATCTGGAGGCTATCCGATCTTATTACGATATCATTGATCGGTTGGCAAAAGTAAAAGTGAATGCTATCATTGTCGAGTTTGAGGATAAACTTCGGTATCGTCAGGCTCCTTTGGTGGGAGCTGCAAATGCTATTTCGATCGAAGAATTTGCGGCCATTAGCAAGTATGCGATGGAGCGTAACATCGAAATAAGTCCGTTGGTTCAGGGATTAGGACATGCTTCGTTTATTTTGAAGCACGATGAATACAAAGAATTGCGTGATGATCCTGCTTCGGATTGGGTATTTGATCCGCTGAATCCTAAAACCTATGAACTTCAGTTTGCTCTTTATGAAGATGCCATAGCTGCAACGCCAAATGGGAAATATCTTCATGTTGGTGGTGATGAAGTTGGTAATTTGGGTAAGTCGGAGCTTTCCAAAAAATCGGGCAAAAATGCGTTTGAACTTCAGATGTATTGGTTGACAAAGGTTTCTGAATTTGCTAAGGAACACCATCGAATCCCAATTTTTTGGGATGATATGGTTTTTAACTATGCTGGCCTTTATAAAACAACTAACGATCCAACGATTAAAGATCAGGATGCCAAAGATCTTTGGGCGAAGAATAAAGAAATTTTAGATAAAAACATACCGCTTTTTCCCCGGAATTGTGTCTATATGCGTTGGAACTACAATGCTCCAAAGTTGACCGGAAATCAATCGGCGATTGATTGGTTTAATGAAAATAAGCTGAATGTAATGGCTGCAACGGCTGCGCAAACAGCCACACCTATGCTTCCGCTGAATAATTCTAACTTTCAGGCAATCAAAGATTTTTGTCAGCTTACATCCGAAAAGAAAATGTGCGGGATCTTATGCACCATCTGGGAGGATTGTTCGCCTCATTTTGAAACCATTTGGCGAGGAGTGTATGACTTTGCCCTGTTTAGCTGGAATTACGAAGACATTACGATGGACGCGGCACATGCAACTTTCCGTCATCGTTTTTATGCTCCGGAATTGGAACCTGCTTCTTTTGATGCTCAGGATTTACTCGAAAAAGGTATTAATTTTTGGTGCCGTGCTCTGCTTAGTGAGGGAAACCGTTATAAATACCATGATTCGTATAAATTTATTGAGTTACCTGATGCCAATAAACCCAATGAGTGGCGAACAAAGTATAAAGGCAAAATTGAATTAGCTGAAAATGCGGTGTCGCAGTATAAGCACATCAATTCGAATTTGACAAAAGCGATGGAGTTGGCCCGGCGGAACACCTATTCGTTGGAGGTCTTTAATCAAATAAATGAACTTCAGGTATATTCCTCTAATCTCTTACTTCTTCTTGGTCAATATGATGCAGCGCCATTAGGTGGCAAGAAAGAGATTGGTTTACAGATTAAAAAACTGGTCAGCGATTTTGATGGATTAAGATTGCGTTTTGAAAATGTATATGGTAAAACGCGAATTCTGGGTAATCCTTCCGGTTATCAGCTTGATTCTAATTTTCATCATCATCTGGCAAATGGAACGAATAACACCGATTGGATGTTCGTTTGTGAGCTGGCAATGAATAAGAGAATAATCGATTGGCTTGCAGTTCAGGGGATATAACCTCTGTCGAGTTTTTAAAGTCGCATTCATTTTTTATTTTTCCGGATAACGAATAAAAAAGTATAATAAAATAGATGTTGGTAAGAATTGTTTGCTACTTTTGGGGTACGTGAACGGTGTTAAAAGATAACTAAATAGAAACCTAATAAAATAGCTAAATAGAAATGGGAAATAGTAAATTATCAAGGCGGAGATTTATCTCCTGTGTATCGGTAGGCTCAGTAGCTGCCGTAGCTGCAAGTAGCATTCCCGCATTCGGGAGTGTAAGCCACAGCATGAATAATAGTGGGACATTAGCCATTCTTGGAGGTGAACAAGTGGTGAAGAATAAAGTATGGCCA
>Ga0302286_10000713_pt1 | contig 26380 bp, 21 predicted proteins | sample III_Fen_E2_3_FD_198765 | JGI IMG/M metagenome (GOLD analysis project Ga0302286, IMG submission 198765) | Peat permafrost microbial communities from Stordalen Mire near Abisko, Sweden - III_Fen_E2_3 | ecosystem: Environmental > Terrestrial > Soil > Wetlands > Permafrost | place: Sweden: Abisko...
AAAAATAAGTTTAATTTTCGATTTATTCATGACACTGTAAGCTGGTCGTTGAACCGGTGACGGAAAGTCCTCGGATGCAATCGGTTTCACACTGCAGTGAATTCCGGTGATGTCGAAAATAGCTTTGGTGAAGTCGTACCAGCTGGCAACGCCTTCGTTAGAATAGTGGTATATTCCGGGAACAAATGCTTTTTCTCCCGTTTCGGTGGATGAAATTATCGTTAAGATAGCCCGCGCCAAATCAGCTGCATTGGTTGGAGTGCCAATCTGATCGGTAATCACGCTTATTTCCGGTTTTTCATTTCCCAGACGAACCATCGTTTTTACAAAATTATTGCCAAAGGCAGAGTATAACCAGGAAGTGCGGATAATAAGGCGCTGAGGATTATATTTTTGACATAAACGTTCGCCTTCGAGTTTGGTACTTCCATAAACCGATTGAGGACCAACCGGATTATCTTCCTGATATGGTCTTGGACCTTTTCCATCAAAAACGTAATCCGTCGAAATATGAATCATTTTGCAGGAAGCCTTTGCGGTTTGTTCGGCAAGAATACCAACGGCTGTAGCATTCAATAAGGTTGCAAATTCCAGATCGGTTTCTGCTTTGTCAACAGCCGTATAAGCAGCACAATTGACTAAGAACCCGGGTTGAAAATCGGCCAAAAGTTGTGCAACTTTTTCGGAATTGGTAATGTCAAGTTCAGCAACATCGGTAAAACAAAACTCAATATTCGGAAATTGAACTGCAATTTTATTGATCTCAGATCCCAATTGTCCGTTTGCTCCGGTAATAAGTACTTTCGTCATTTTTTTTAGAATTTGAAATTCATTTCAGCATCGGCAAGGAATGGGTGAATCTGATCTTTGCCAGAAACGATGGCTTCTTCTTCAGGTAATTTCCAGTCTATGCCCAATGCAGGATCGTCAAAACGGATTCCCCGTTCAGCTTCCGGATGGTAAAATTCATCGCATTTGTAAGAGAAGATTGCTGTTTCGCTCAAAACTGAAAATCCATGGGCAAATCCTTTCGGAATATAAAACTGTTTTTTGTTGTTTTCGCTGATTTCCAGACCAAACCATTGTCCGAAGGTGGGTGATCCTTTCCGAAGATCAACAGCTACATCATAAACAGCCCCCTGCACTACGCGGATCAATTTGGTCTGGGCGTATGGTGCTAATTGATAATGTAATCCGCGAATTACCCCGCGACATGATTTTGATTCGTTATCCTGAACGAAGTTGGTGATCAGTCCGGCATTTTCAAATTTCAACCCACTAAAACTTTCGAAAAAGTACCCCCGCTCATCAGCAAAAACCCGGGGTTCTATGATTAAGAGTCCCGGGATTGGTGTTTCGATTATGTTCATTCTTTTATTTTTGTTAAAATGATTGAACTTTCCGGCTGGCAAGTTCAATCAAATATTCTCCATATTGGTTTTTCTTAAGCGGTTCGGCCAGCTTAAGTAGTTGTTCTTTGTCAATGTATCCTTTTAAAAAGGCAATTTCTTCAATACACGATACTTTTAAACCTTGACGCTCTTCGATGGTGTGAATGAAGTTCGAAGCCTGCATCAGGCTTTCGTGTGTTCCGGTATCCAGCCAGGCAAATCCACGTCCCAGCAATTTCATGTTTAACCGCTCTTCTTCCAGATAAACCCGGTTCAAATCGGTAATTTCCAGTTCTCCTCTTTTCGAAGGTTTTAAAGCCTTTGCTTTCTGAACGACATCATTGCTGTAGAAGTACAAACCGGTAACTGCATAATTAGATTTGGGGTGTTCGGGCTTTTCTTCGAGTGATAGTACTTTGCCTTTTTCATCAAAATCGGCTACTCCATAGCGTTCCGGGTCATTCACATAATAGCCAAAAACAATAGCTCCGTCGTTTAATGAAGCAGCTTCCTCGAGGGTGGAGCTGAAATTATATCCGTAAAAAATATTGTCTCCTAAAACCATGCATACCGAATCGTTGCCGATAAATTCTTCGCCAATGATAAACGCCTGAGCTAAACCATCGGGTGAAGGTTGAATGGCATATTCAAGTTTTATTCCAAGTTGACTGCCATCTTCAAGCAAATCCTGATACAAATGAATATCCTTGGGTGTTGAGATAATCAGAATTTCCCGAATACCTGCCAGCATTAAAACCGACAAGGGATAATAAATCATTGGTTTGTCGTAAATCGGAATGATTTGTTTCGAGATACTTTTGGTTATCGGATACAAGCGCGTACCGGATCCACCAGCAAGAATAATTCCTTTCATATTAGCTTTGTTTGGTTGTTTCTGATAAAAGAGTATCAAAATAGTCAATGGTTTTTATCAATCCTTCACGGAGCGGAACGCTTGGTTCCCAACCTCCCAGTTTTTCTTTGGCTAAAGAAATGTCGGGCTGTCGTTGGGCCGGATCGTCGGCAGGTAAGGGAAGATAACAAATTTTAGAGGCTGAACCGGTAAGTTCGATGATATTCTGTGCCAATTCGAGCATAGTGAATTCTCCAGGATTGCCAATGTTTACAGGTCCTGTAAAATCATCGTCAGTAGCCATCATCCGAATCATTCCTTCTATTAAATCGGATACGTACTGAAAACTACGGGTTTGAGTTCCGTTGCCAAAAATGGTAATGTCTTTGTCTTGTAAAGCCTGTACAATAAAGTTTGAAACGACCCGTCCGTCATCAGGTTCCATTTTGGGACCATAGGTATTGAAAATCCGGATGATTTTAATTCGCACGTTATTTTGAACATGATAGTTCACAAAAAGAGATTCTGCACAACGTTTCCCCTCATCATAACAGGAGCGTATTCCAATTGGGTTTACATGTCCCCAGTAATCTTCGGTTTGCGGATGGATGATCGGATCGCCATATACTTCACTGGTAGAGGCCTGAAGAATTTTTGCGCGAGTCCTTTTGGCCAGACCAAGCATATTCACAGCACCCATTACCGAAGTTTTTATGGTTTTGATCGGGTTGTACTGATAGTGAACCGGAGAGGCCGGACAGGCTAAATTGTATATTTCATCCACTTCAATGTAATAGGGCATAGTAACATCATGCCGAATTAATTCGAAGTAAGGGTTGTCGAGCAAGTGAACTATTTTTTGTTTTTTACCGGTGAAGTAGTTATCCATACAAACCACTTCATTTCCTTCATCAAGTAATCTTTCGCACAGGTGTGATCCAACGAATCCGGCACCACCAGTTACAAGTATCCGCTTTTTTCTGATCATTCTGAGATAAGTATTGATTTCCGTCCAATGCTGTAATAGTTAAATTTTAACTCCAGCATTTCTTCGGGTTCATAGATGTTTCGACCGTCAAAAATAGTCTTGTTTTTCAGTAGTTTCTCAATAATCCGGAAGTTTGGCATTCTAAACTCAGGCCATTCAGTTACTACAATAAGAGCATCTGCGTCAACACATGCATCGTATTCATCTTTAGCAAAGGCGATAGAGTCGCCCAGAATCCGACGGGCTTCGTCCATAGCAACCGGGTCAAAAGCGACAATAGAAGCACCGGCTTTTAATAGCAAATCAATGATTACTAACGATGGTGCTTCGCGCATATCATCGGTTTGGGGCTTGAATGACAATCCCCAGAGAGCAAATTTTTGTCCTTGAAGGTTGTCTCCAAAATGTGATTTGATCTTTTTGATTAGTACTTCTTTTTGTCGATAGTTTACGGCTTCAACAGCTTTGAGTATTTCGAGCGAGTGGCCATGTTCGTCGGACGTACGAACCAGAGCTTGTACATCCTTGGGAAAGCAGGATCCACCATAACCTGTTCCGGGATAAATAAATTTGTTGCCAATGCGAGCATCAGAACCAATGCCTTTCCGAACCATACTAACATCAGCTCCAACCAATTCACAAAGATTGGCAATGTCATTCATGAAGCTGATTTTTGTTGCCAGCATTGCGTTTGCAGCATATTTGGTCATTTCTGAAGATGCAATGTCCATGAATAAAATTGGGTGTCCATTCAGTAGAAATGGTTTATATAGCTTTTTCATGGTTTTCTCGGCTCCCGGCGATTCGATGCCAACGACAATCCGGTCGGGTTTGAGAAAATCATCAACAGCACTTCCTTCTTTTAAAAATTCAGGATTCGAAGCAACATCAAAAGGTATATCGGCATTCCGTTTGTCCAATTCTTTCTGAATCGTAGCTTTTATTTTTTTTGAAGTTCCAACAGGAACCGTACTTTTAGTTACCACAACCATGTAATGATCCATGTGTTGACCAATATCCCGGGCAACGCCCAATACATACTTAAGGTCGGCGCTGCCATCTTCATCCGGAGGAGTTCCAACCGCAATAAATACCGCTTCAGCGTCAACAAGACTATCTTTTAGGTTTGTGGTAAATGAAAGACGGCCTTTTTCAACGTTATATTTAATGATATCCTCAATTCCAGGTTCAAAGATTGGAATCAGGCCATTGTTAAGCATGTTTATTTTTTGTTTGTCAACATCGACACAAACGACATCGACTCCGGTTTGAGAGAAGCAAGTTCCTGAAACTAAGCCAACATAGCCTGTACCTATAACTGCAATCTTCATGGTATGGATTTAATATTTGAATACGTTCAAAAATAGGAATAATTGAGATAATAATTAGGTAGAAACGGAGTGCTTATACTGTAAATTGTATATAGCTAAACAAAAAGTATCTTTAATTTTCATCCGATTCTATTTGTTGAGTTCAGCTAGTCAGGCAGATGCCGTTTGCTCTTGTTTGAAATTTACCATGCAAACAAGATTCGTAATATTTATTCTCAAGAGTTTTTCGCAATGTCAAAATCTATTTGTTTGGCGGAAAAAAGCTTGAAAATCTTTGTTTTATCGACGAATAGTCTTAATTTTGCCGCGCATTAATTTATATATAGTCTAACTTATTAATTAATTGATTATTAAATGGTAGAAAACAACACAGAGAACCTTGATCCAAAGGTAGAACTCGAACAGCAGGAAGTTGCTGAAGTACAAGAAGTAGTAGTTGAAGAAACTGTTGCACCTGTAGAAGTTGCAGCAAAACCCAAAAAATCGGCAAAAGCTGTAGTCGTTGAGGCTGCTGATTTTGACTGGAATGCTTTGGAAGAAGAAGACAAAGGGTTCAGCGGAAGAACCAAAAAAGACATGGAATCTCTTTATGAAAAAACTTTAACTACTGTTCAGGAAAAAGAAGTAGTTGAAGGAAGAGTAATTTCAATGAACAAACGTGAAGTCGTTATTGACATTGGCTACAAATCAGATGGTATTGTTAGCTTGAACGAATTCCGTTACAATCCTGAATTAAAACCGAAGGATACGGTTGAAGTTTACATTGAAAGCCTGGAAGATTTAAAAGGTCAGATGATTCTTTCTCACAAAAAAGCCAGAGCTCTTCGCTCATGGGATCGTGTGAACGAAGCTCTTGATCGTGATGAAGTAATCAAAGGTTACATCAAATGTCGTACAAAAGGTGGTATGATCGTTGACGTATTCGGAATCGAAGCATTCCTTCCTGGTTCACAGATCGATGTGAAACCAATCCGCGATTACGACATGTTTGTTGGCAAAACAATGGAATTCAAAGTTGTTAAAATTAACCATGAATTCCGTAACGTAGTAGTTTCTCACAAAGCATTGATCGAGGCTGAACTCGAATTGCAGAAAAAAGAAATTATCTCTAAACTCGAAAAAGGACAAGTACTTGAAGGTACCGTTAAAAATATTACTTCATACGGTGTTTTCATCGACCTTGGCGGCGTAGATGGTTTGATCCATATTACCGACCTGTCATGGGGCCGTATTTCTCATCCTAATGAAATCGTTGAACTTGATCAGAAATTGAACGTTGTAATTCTCGACTTCGATGATGACAAAAAACGTATTGCTTTAGGTCTTAAACAATTAACTCCTCACCCATGGGATAGCCTTGGTGCTGACCTGAAAGTTGGTGATTCTGTAAAAGGTAAAGTTGTTGTTATGGCTGACTACGGTGCATTTGTTGAAATCGCTGTAGGTGTTGAAGGTTTGATCCACGTTTCTGAAATGTCATGGTCACAGCATTTGCGTAGTGCTCAGGACTTCCTGAAAGTTGGTGATGAAGTAGAAGCTCAGATTTTAACTTTGGATCGTGACGAACGCAAAATGTCGTTAGGTATCAAACAGTTGAAAGCTGATCCATGGCAAGATATCGACACTTTATTCAGTGTTGGTTCAAAACACAAAGCAACAGTTCGCAATTTTACCAACTTTGGTGTATTTGTTGAAATTCAGGAAGGTGTTGACGGCTTAATCCATATCTCAGATTTGAGCTGGACTAAGAAAATCAAACATCCATCAGAATTTACTTCAATTGGTGCTGAAATTGATGTTGTTGTTTTGGATATCGACAAGGAAAACCGTCGTTTAAGCCTTGGACACAAACAATTGGAAGAAAATCCATGGGATGTGTTCGAAACTATTTTCTCAGTTGATTCAGTACACGAAGGAACTGTTGTTGAATTATTCGACAAAGGAGCAACAATCGCTCTTCCTTACGGCGTTGAAGGATTCGCAACTCCACGTCATCTGGTAAAAGAAGATGGTTCTCAGGCTCAGCTTGAAGAAAAATTAGAATTCAAAGTAATCGAATTCTCTAAAGCTGCAAAACGCATCATCCTTTCTCATTCAAGAGTATTCGAAGATGAGAAAAAAGCTGAAGAAACAGCAAAACGGAAAACTCAGGCTAAAGCTACTGCTAAAGCTGTAAAACAAGTGAAAGAAGTTAATAGTGCTGAAAAAACTACACTTGGTGATATTTCTGAATTAGCTGCTTTGAGATCTCAAATGGAAGCTGACGAACAAAAAGAAGCTTAGTCAATAGCTGACTTGTAGTTCTGATTGACAGATTGAATATTAATTTTTTAGACTATGTCTTTTCAACTGACAATTTTAGGAACTAGTTCAGCGTTGCCTACTTCAAGTAGATATCCAACCGCTCAGGTACTACATGTACTTGGGCGGTTTTTTTTGATTGATTGCGGAGAGGGAACTCAGACCCAAATGCGGAAATATAAGGTTGGTTTCTCCCGGTTTAATCATATTTTTATTACCCATCTTCACGGAGATCATATTTTTGGATTAGTTGGTCTGATTTCGACCATGGCCTTGCTGGGCCGGCAGGATGATTTACATCTGTATACTCATCTCGAATTACAAAAATATCTTTCACCACAGCTCCAATTCCTTTATCCGGAAGGGTTGCCATTTAAAATTGTCTATCATCCATTGAGTTTCAAAAAGGAACAGCTGATCTATGACGATGAAAAGGTGGCTGTTTTTTCGTTCCCTTTATCACACCGGATTCCTACCTGTGGGTTTCGTTTCGAAGAAAAACCTGCATTGCCCAATCTTTTGCCCGAAAAAATTGAAGAATACCACATTCCAATTCGCGAACGTCAGCGAATAAAGGAGGGTGGCGATTTTGTTTGTACCGATGGCCGTATCATTCCACATGCAAAACTTACCGTTAAGAAGTCGAGAGCCCGCTCTTTTGCTTTCTGCAGTGATACCCGCTACGATGAATCGTATATTGAATCGGTGCGAAATGTTGATCTGCTTTATCATGAGGCAACCTTTGCCAACGATAATCAGAAACTGGCACAGGAAACCTTTCACTCTACCGGTGAAGACGCTGCTAAAGCTGCTTTAAAAGCCGGGGTTGGAAAATTAATTATCGGGCATTTCTCAGCAAGATACAAGGATGTTCAACCTATTTTAACTGAAGCACAGACGATTTTTCCAAACACGGAAGCCATAACAGAAGGGCAATTGTTCCTTGTGGAAGAAAAAGGTCAATAGTCATTAGAAGAAAGGGCACCCGCTCTACCTCCTCTTTACCGCTAATGCTCGAAGGGTAGCGGCGGGATTGTTTAATAATCAAAATCTTTGGGTTCTCCATTTTGAATTCTTCCTTGCAGGATTTTTTCGCGGAAAAGTTGAACAAGATGGTCATTGTTATATTCTTTTGTTATTTCTTCCGGCGATTTATCTTTCGAGAATCCCAGTTCTTTCATCATCAGGTATTCATCAAAAGCAAAGTCGAGCGCTTCCACAATTTTTGTATTTCTGTACTCTTTTGCTGCCGCCATAAGAGCTTTATCCCATGTGAGGTGGCTTTTCATATAAACAGGTCTGTCGGCAGTTAGCAAATATTCAATGGTCTGTTTCAGGTCATCAAAATTTGGACGTCGATGTTCCTTTTCCTCGTAATATTTGTAATATTTAAACAGGGCGCTGAAATATTTGTCTTTTTCAAAATGCTCTGCGAAACCGAAAATATCTGTTCCCCAACCATAAAGGTAAGGCAACGGCTCAGTGGTATTCACAGGAGGATTGACTGCTCCGGCAGGCTTACGCGAAAAGTCAAGATAAAAGTCCTCCATTTCCCCTTTGTGGTTGGGCAGAAGCAGAAGCATACGGGTTCCCATTCTCGAATCGTAGAAATCGTACCAGTCAGGCAGATCTTCCATATCGCCATGCTCATCTTTTTGAGTTAGCGAATCGTAATCCTGCCACTGTGTATAATGGTCTTCAACCTCATCATCTTCATCGAAGCGCAGCAAATACTCTTTCATCAGTTCAAGCTCATGGCTCGTAATCGTCGGAACAAATGTGCAAGCGAGGATATGCTTTGCCCAGAATTCAAAGTCGTACGAAATATCAATTTCATCGATTTTAAGCTGACCCGCCCGCCAACGCAGTTGCATGTTGAACAACTTTTTCTGAAGGATAAGCTGAAGCATTTCTTCTGCTTTTTTCTGATAATTTAGTTCCGAGACTTCTTTTTCGTGGTATTCGTCGGAATAAAATTCGTAGCATTGTAAAAGATGCACTTTTCTGGTAACATAGGTTTTTATAAAGCTTTCGATACTGTCGGACCGGTAGTTTGCGAAATACGCACTGGCAGTTTCCGAGTTCTTTACCTCTTCATAAAATTCTTGCTCGAGCTGCTTAAAAAACTGTTGCCGTGCGTTGGCATCGGCTGGTATCGATGCTTTGTTGTACTTGAACTGATCAAAATTTAGCATGATCGTGAATTTAAATAGTTAGAAACAAGTCAGAGCCGTAGGTTCGGTGCATTTGTATTCTATTGGTTTAGCGAAATATCACAACACACTACGCAATAAACATATATCGTTCCTACGGAACTCCATGGTTGTCTTTTCTCAATTGTCTCTGGAATAAATTCCGGGGCTACAAAACAGGACATCCCTCCGGGATTAGGCGGCAAACGGATTACAAATCCATTGCTTAAAAGTGCCAATTGCAAATCAGCACCAGCGCTCACGGGCTTTTACATATCCAAAAGAGCAAGGCAATAGAACTCCACTCTTTACATTGATTCTCTATTTCCTTCATTGAATTAACAATAGTGGCATCGGAGAAGACATTTAATAATCACTTCTTAATCCAAGTATTTTGGCCAATGTATTTGGAATAACAAATATTCTACCCAATTTAATTTCCACAATACCATTGACATAATCATAATGATTAACTATATCCAACACATCTCCTTCAAAAATATAGTACGGTTTTGAAAGATGTAGAGCATATTTTCTAAATTTATCGAACTGCTTGTAACTTCTAAATTTTATTGAATAGGTTTCGCCATCTATTCTGTTATAAATGATTTTCCATTGTTTTTTTAACTCCGACAATATCTCGTTTGCCTTATTCTCTTCATCTATATAAATACTATCAAACAATTCCGTTTCATCATCGTTCGTCTCAAAATTTTGTGTCCTATCCCAATTTATTTGGATATGTTCAGCCAAATTAAAATCAGAAAGGGAATCCATATTCTCTCGAATTGCATTTTTTAATGAATCAACAATCCACAAAATAGGGGCATTTAATAGATTTTTTCTGGCTGGTCTCAGAAAGTCTTCAGATTGCACACTCCTTAGAATTTCCTGGCAATGATATTCACCACAAGAAGTAAAATACTTCAATATTTTACCAGATAAATCAAAATATATCTCAGATCCATTATTTAGCGGGTACTGCGCCAGTATATCTTTCAGTTGCTGAAAAATCTGTTTGTGTTGTTCATTCTCTGATAAATTAAGAGGTGCATTCATACAGCTGGGCTTGCTATCATTGTCAAATTTTCTTTTACAAACCTCAAATAATTTTTCTTGCATATATAGGTTAAACAGAAAACTATCAACGGCATAGCCAATTTTCATGTGCCAGTTGCAATTATATTTTCCAATTTCTTCAACCGATTTGCTCTTAAAAACAGTTTTTACAAATAATAAATCTTCGCTTGCTCTTTGAATTATCTTATTCAACGTTCTTTTAGTAATACTTTGTGGATAATTGTCATTAAGTAATCCTTCCTTTATTTCTTGTACGTTGTACTTGATTTTTCCATATATGAACTTTAATTCAGCAATTACTGTATCTATTGAAAATCGTTCGTTGACATTCTGTTTTATCATATTGGAAACAAGAGTGTCAAATTTATAGTACAATGGATAATCATCTGCAATAATTTTAAAACTTGACCCTGCAGGATTCTGCTTTGTAAAGCACTCGTTTATTATCAATCCCAAAGCAAAAATGTCTGCCGATTTCTCAATATTATTTGCATTATTTTTTACCTTTTGTTCTGGAGATAAATAGTTACGGTTTGCTAATAAGTCACCCTCCTTGGTTAATGAAGAGTCGTTGAAATGCGCAATGCCAAAATCGGCTAACACTAACTGGTTACCATCAATCAAAATATTTTCTGGCTTTATATCTCTATGAATTACACCGTCCTTATGCTTGTGAATAAACCTTATCGCATTACATAATTGAAAAATATATTTTACCAAAACATCTGCATCTTTTTCCTCGTTAATTACATCTCTGAGCGTTTTAGTATATAGAGGCATTATATAATATTGTTTCCCTTTAAATTCACCATCTACAATAATCGAAACAATATTCTTGTTTTGATTATTTTTGCAAAATGCAAGTTCTTTGGTGAACCGTTCAACTTTATTATTATCGGTTGATTTAATGAATTTTATCGCATAATTATTGCCATTTGCCTGAGCCTTCCAAACCACACCAGATCCACCACCGCCAATTTCTTTAATCAATGAGTAATCCACATTGTTATTTGATATTACAACTCCTTTTTTCATAAGAATTCATATATAGCTTTATTATCAATTTTCTTTTCGCAATATCCAACGCTTCCCCCTTTTGTTTCAAGTTTGCATTTGGTTGGATAGTCCCCGCTGGCTCGGATTTATAATCCGTGCCTGATTATTCAATTACACAGCCTTCATCCAAATCATCCGATCAATAACTTTTGCCGCCCTTTTTACACCTGACAGGTTTTAAAAACCTGTCAGGTGTGGAGTTGCAGAGTCAATAATTTTTGTTTTTCCGTTTTAACCGTCTTTTTGGCCTTAACAAATTTCAATTTACCTATTAAACACTTTTCTATGCGAATTGAAACTTGTATTTCCATGGAAATTTGTCTAGTAGGAGTTTACAAATTTGTTGGCGCCTATTATTCGGTTCCCGATGCGAATACAAATTTTGTGGTTGCTATAAATCCGTCTAAATGAGGGTTACAAATTTGTTGGACTCATTTAGACGGTTTTTATGCTTTTACAAAAATTATTAGGCCGGATTGGTCGGTTCAACAGCGGTTTCACTTTTAGTGGCAGTGAATATCTGTGGGAACAAGCGGTTCGCGAAAGCTTTTCCGAATTTGGAACTGGCCGTATAAATGTTTTGTTCGTATTGCCGGGTTAAATTCACTTTGGCAATGGCTTCGAGGGCTTCAGCCATTTTTTCGGCGGTGATCGCCGTTTTTAATTCGCTGATAGTTGTTTTGCTTTTATCGATGGCTTCCTGAAGTGTCCCGATGTGTTCGGCAAGGGGATGTCCTTCACCCAAACTTTGAATACTCAGGATCAGTTTTTCGACCAGGGTGGGTTCTGTTTCAACGGGCGCATAAATAAAAGCAGAAGTCCCTTCTGGAAATAACAGCGCGGAAACAGGAATTCCGGGGTGGTCGCGGTCGTATTTCTTGCAGGCTTCGTTCAGGTCGCGCACTTTATCGTCGAGCGATATGTCGGCAAGCGCCAGTGAATCGCGTTTACATTCGGTTTCTTCGGTAGCGCTAATGGTATTGGCTGCTTTTGCTGCCAGTTCGTTGTAGAAAGGTTCGATTGCAGTTACAAGTTCTTCGGCTCCTTTAAACTGCCTGGCGAGCCTGATGTGCCGTTTTACGATGTTCAGGTGGACATTAGTCGAATGCCGTTCGTAGAGTAATTGTGCCATTTTGTTTCTGTTTTTAAAGTTAGTTTGATAAATTGTGTCTACTAATTTACAGAATACTAACCAATAAAAAACAAGTTAACTAAAAAATATATTGGCGATATTTAACTGCATGAATAATGACTGATGACTATTCCTTGCAGGAATACAGTTAGATGTATTTTCTAGTCCAATGAAATCTGGACCGTGTTACTAATGACCAATGACTTTTTCCTAAGGACTTTCCTCAAAAAACTCCTTGTTGAAATTCACCAGATAAAGTCTTTTGGTTGGACGGGTTAATGCGGTATATAGCCAACGTAAGAATTCGGTATTTAGCATTTCTTCGGTGAGGTAGCCCTGATCGACAAAAACGGATTCCCATTGTCCGCCTTGTGCTTTGTGACAGGTAACGGCATAGGCAAATTTTACCTGAAGTGCATTAAAGTACGGATCTTCTTTGATCTTTTCCCAGCGTTTCTTTTTACTTCGGATATCCAGATAGTCTTCAGAAACAGCATCGAATAGTTTACGGTTTTGTTCCGCGGGTAATGCTGCCGATTCGATGGATAAGGTGTCTAGTATGATTTTGCAGTCGAATTCAATGTCCGGATAATCGATCAGGCGAAGGGTCACATTGGCAAACCGGAATCCGTAGAGTTCTTCATGCTTCCGGATGGAGATGATTTCAGCAATATCGCCATTGGCTATAAAATCGATTTTTTCATTCTTTTCGAGCCAGAAATAATTGTTTTTCACAATCATTAGCAGATCTCCAATCGAGATTGCAGCTTCTTTGTATAAAATGGTGCTTCGTATGCCTTCGTTAAATTTATTGGCACGTTTATTCGATCGGGTGACGACAATCGTTTCAAACAGGCCGAAACGGTCGTAGCAGCTTGCAATTTCTTCGATTAAGTCGGCTCCTCCGATGCGCCGGATGTCATCAAACTGTTTGTATTTCAGGTGAAAATATTCGGATGAATAATATCCGCCGGTTATCAGGTTTCGGATGAATGTGGCATTATAGAGTATTCCGGAGTTTTGATCCTGACGAACAACTTCGGTTAATTCGTATTCATACACGGTGCGATCATAAAAGTCCAGATCTTTTTTGGATAGAGCCGGGCTGACATCGAGGCCTACCGGAGGAAGTTGAGCGGTGTCGCCAACCAGAATTAACCGGCAGTTTGAGCCGGAGTAAACGTAATCAATCAGGTCTTCCAGTAGCCGACCGGTTCCGAATATCGAGGATTCCATGTTCGAATTCGAGATCATGGAAGCCTCATCGACAATAAAAAAGGTGTCTTTGAAAAGGTTTTTATTCAGAACAAATCGTCCGGATCCATCGCTTGACGATTGTTGCCGATAGATGTTTTTGTGGATGGTATAAGCACTATGTCCGGTATATCCCGATAGCACTTTTGCAGCGCGTCCGGTGGGGGCTAACAGAACCGATTTGAACTTAAACAGTTCAAAAGTTTTTACCAGTGCGCTTAACATGGTTGTTTTCCCGGTTCCGGCATATCCTTTAAGCACGAACACCGCATCGGAATCTGATTGCGCAACAAAATCGGCTATTAGCGATGACAATTCTTCCTGTCCCGGTGTAGGAGATTTTCCTAAATTTTTAAGTATTTCTGACTGTATGTGTTTTTTTATCATGATCTGCTAAAATAAAACAAAACCAAACAATACGGCGAATTAATTTTTTTAAATTTGCGACAAACAGATGCTAATTTGACAAAACAGAAAAGCGTGTTGTTAACCGGGAATAAAATCACAATATGCATGAATTAAATTTTGTTGACGAATCATTCGATTTAAAACTGGCTTCAGAATATCATATATCCATTCAGGTTGGTCTGGATGGATTTTCTTTTTGCGTTTTAAATGTCCTGAAAAATAAATACCTGGTTTTTCGTCATATCCCATTAATCGTAGGAAAGCTCCAGTTTTTATCTAAAAAGGTTGAATCTATTTTTGATCAGGATGAGATTTTGAATGCTTCGTATCGCACCGTCTCAATTACTTTTGCAACCAACAAGGCAACACTTATTCCCAAAGAGTATGTTGATTCGTCGTGTTACCTGAAAGTTGGCAATTTAACGAATGAAATCAGCAGGGCAGAAGACATTCGGGCAGACGACCTTCCTGGGTTTAGCTACAAATTGTTGTATTGTTATCCGAAGGAATTGCTGACTTTCTTTTATCGAAAATATACCGATTTTCAGTTTCGGCATAAATCGATTATTCTGCTGAATTCTGTTTTAGATCAGCGTTCAGAGAAAAAGAAGACCCTTTTGATCAATTTTGATAAAAAGTATATTCGGATGATTGCTTTAAAAGGCATGCAGATATCCTTGTTTAACAGCTTCTATTTTAAGAACGAATCTGATTTTTTGTATTTCACGCTCAATATTTGTCATAGTTTGCAGTTTGATGCAGAGAGTGATGAAATAATAATCGGAGGATATGTTGCTGATGATTCCAGTTATGTTCGTCAGTTGAAGAAATATTTTAGTAATGTTCAGTTTTTGAAGCCATCGACGAAATTTAATTACGGAAATCTCTTCGAAAAAGTACAGAAACATCAGTTTGTAAGCTTGTTAAATTCATATTCATGCGGATAGTCGGCGGAAAATACCGGGGTCGAATTTTTAGTCCTTCAAAAACCTTTAAAGCGAGGCCAACAACAGATATGGCCAAAGAAAGTTTGTTTAATGTACTCCAAAATTTTGTTGATTTTGAGAGCATTAAAGCACTTGATCTTTTTTCAGGTACAGGAAGTATAAGTTATGAATTGGCTTCCAGAGGGTGTACCGATGTTACAGCGGTGGAGATAAATCTGGCTCATGTTCAGTTTATTAAAGAGGTTATGGAAAAACTGGGCGAAAAAAACATCCGGCTGGTAAAATCGAATGTGTTCGTTTTTGCTGCCCGTATTAAAGAGCAGTTCGATTTGATTTTTGCTGATCCACCGTATGATCATCCTAAGTTTTCAGAAGTTGCCGATCTGATTTTTAATAATCAGATGCTCAAACCCGGAGGTTTATTTATATTGGAGCATTCCGGACAGTTTGATTATGCGAATCATCCAAATTTCAAGGAATTACGCCGGTATGGCAGCGTTCATTTTAGTTTGTTTACTACCGAATCAATGGCCGAATAGGCCATTTGTTATTTTGGAATGCGATAAAATTGATGACGTTTTTGTAACCATTGTTCAATAATCGACACTAATGCGTAAGTTTTCAATAAATCGATCATGGAAATATTTCAGGCAAACAACATTGTTAAAGACTATGCTGGTCATGTAGCGTTAGACTCGGTCAGCATTTCAGTAAAAGAAGCATCTATTTTTGGTCTTTTAGGACCCAATGGAGCTGGAAAAACAACATTAATCCGAATTATAAACCAAATTACGGCACCTGATTCCGGTGAATTACTATTCGAAGGTCGGCCAATGAGAGCTGATGATATCAGCCAGATTGGTTATTTGCCGGAAGAACGAGGTTTGTATAAGAAAATGAAAGTTGGGGAGCAGGCTTTGTATCTGGCACAACTGAAAGGCATGTCGAAACAGGATGCGCTAAAAAGTTTAAAAAGCTGGTTCGAGAAATTTGAGATTCAGGCCTGGTGGGGAAAAAAAGTTGAAGAGCTGTCGAAAGGTATGGCTCAAAAGGTTCAGTTTATTACCACTGTTATTCATCAGCCAAAGCTTCTGATATTTGATGAGCCGTTTAGTGGGTTTGACCCTATAAATACCAATCTGTTGAAAAATGAAATTCTGGAGTTGAAAAAGAACGGCACTACCATTATTTTTTCGACACACAATATGTCATCGGTTGAAGAAATCTGTGACCATATTGCATTAATTAACAAGTCGAAAAAAATTCTTGATGGTCAGATTGATCAGGTTCGTGAGAAATTTAAGACGAATACTTTTGAGATTGCATATCGTGGAGAAACTCCTGATTTACAGTATTTAGGTGCAAATTTTGAAATTCTGGAGCATGATCAACATGCCCGCTTAAAACAATTGACAGTCAAAATTCAACAGGAGCAATCGAATAATGAGTTGCTGAAAATGTTGATGAACCAATTTGAGATTGTATCATTCAAGGAACTAATCCCTAGTATGAATGATGTTTTTATTCAGGTCGTAGAAGAAAATAACCGCGAAAATAAGTTGTAGCCATGAACAAATCAATTTTAATCTTAAAACGAGAATACCTTACAAGGGTAAAGAAAAGGTCGTTTGTAATAATGACATTGCTGTTCCCGGTACTAATGGCTGCTTTAATGGTTCTTCCAACCTACCTGGCAATGATGGATGATGAAAATGAGCGCACCATCGCGGTGTACGATCCCAGTGGATTAATTTTAGATCGACTTGAAAATAAGGAATTTACTAAGTTTCATTATATACCGGAGCAGGAATTTAATGAATTGAATGCGAAATTCGATTCTAAAAAGTATTATGCAGTGCTTCATGTTCCGGCAAATATTTTAACTACGAATCGTGCAGAGATTATTTCAAATAAACAGGTTACGTTTGATATTAAAAATTTAATTACCAGACGGATTGAGAATATTATTGAAGGCGAAAAGCGTAAGCAAGTTGTTGATGAAGTGGGGGTTCCTGATTTGGAGAAAAAGCTGGCTGCAACCAAGACGAATATTACGGTTGACACGATCAAATTAGGAGAAAAAGGCGAAGCAGTAAAGAGCTCGACAGAAGTGGCTATGGCTTTTGGTTATGCTGCCGGTTTTTTGATTTATATGTTTGTTTTTATTTACGGAGCGATGGTGATGCGAGGTGTTATGGAAGAAAAATCGAACCGGATTGTCGAAGTAATTATTTCGTCGGTTAAACCATTTCAACTCCTTTTCGGGAAAATTGTTGGAATCGGACTGGTAGGTCTTACGCAGATTGCTATTTGGATTGTTTTGACAATGGCTATTGCTGGCGGGGTTACTTCGTTTGTAGGTCATGGTTCTGCTGAAACTGTTGCTCATGCTCAAAATATCATGTCGGCACAATCATCTGCAATGGGGACGATGGCAGCACCAACTCATGCAGAGAAAAATGTGGTTGCTGATGTGATTCATATGGTTGGAAATTTAAATCTACCGTTGATTTTTTTCTCCTTTATTTTCTTTTTTGTTGGAGGATTTCTTTTGTATTCATCGTTGATGGGTGCTATTGGGTCGGCGGTTGACAGCGATGAAGATGCTCAGCAGTTGATGCTTCCGGTTACGATGCCTTTGATTTTTTCAATGATTATAATGTTTGCTGTAGCTAAGAATCCTGAGGGCTCTCTTGCTTTCTGGGCTTCGATTTTTCCATTAACATCGCCGGTAACCATGATGGCTCGTATTCCTTTTGGTGTACCTGCCTGGGAGATTATTCTATCGATGAGTTTATTGGTTGCTACCATATTGGGAAGTATTTGGATGGCCGGAAAAATTTATCGTACAGGAATTTTGATGTATGGCAAAAAGGTTAATTTTAAGGAAATTATTAAGTGGTTGTTTTACAATAATTAATAGGGCGCGGTTGCGTATTTTATTAGTCTTTTCGATAATGCAATAAAAATAAATGTAATGAGAGTAAATAATATTCTGGAAACTATTGGCAATAGTCCATTGGTTCGAATTAACAACCTGTATCCTGAAGGCTACGAGGTGTATGTGAAAGTGGAGAAGACCAATCCGGGAGGAAGTCTAAAAGACAGGGTTGCTCTTGCAATGGTTGAAGATGCGGAAGCTAAAGGAATTTTAAAGCCAGGTGGTGTCATGATTGAGCCTACTTCCGGAAATACAGGTATTGGATTAGCTCTGGTTGCGGCTGTAAAGAAATACAAATTAATCTTGGTAATGCCCGAATCGATGAGTATTGAACGCAGACGAATTTTGACAGCATACGGAGCCGAATTAGTACTTACTCCGCGCGAATTGGGCATGAAAGGAGCTATTGCAAAAGCATTAGACTTATCTGCTGAAATCCCTGATTCTTGGATTCCGTCGCAGTTTGATAATGCAGCAAACATTGAAGCTCATAAATTGCACACCGCCCGTGAGATTATAACCGATTTCCCCGAAGGTTTTGATTGTTTTATTGCCGGAGTTGGAACTGGAGGTCATTTTTCCGGAATTGCTGAAGCGTTGAAACAAAAGTTTCCTCAGCTAAAAGCCTATGCAGTAGAGCCTGATCGTTCGGCCGTAATTAGCGGAGGCAAAGGTGGTCCTCATGCTTTGCAGGGGATTGGTGCTGGTTTTATTCCGGGAAATTTCATCGTCGAATTGATGGATGGCGTTATTCAGATTTCGAAAGAAGAAGCATACGATTACACTCGCCGGGCTGCTAAAGAAGAAGGTTTATTCGTTGGAATTTCTTCAGGAGCATCGTTGGCTGCTGTGGCTAAAAAAATCACAGAACTTCCTGTCGGATCGAAGATCCTGACGATGGTTTACGATACTGGTGAACGGTATTTGTCGGTTGAAGGTTTGTTCTAGTCGCTTTACCATATAAGTTTGATGTATTAAATTATCATACCATCAGTAATCCTGATTTGGAGGAACACATTAGTCGGGTAGGAGTTTGTTTTTACCCAGATAAAAACGGATGCAAATGAGCAAAACAATAGCGATTATCGATCTTGGAACGAATACCTGTAACTTGTTGATAGCATCCTATCAGGAGCGAAATTATCAGATTCTATATCAAGGCAAAGAAGTTGTCAAGCTGGGAAAGAACGGAATCGATAAGAATATGCTGATGGCTGATGGCCTTGAACGGGCTGTTCTGGCGATTCAGAAACATCAGGAACGAATTGCAAATTATGGGGTTACCGAAATTTTGGTTCTGGCGACATCAGCTGTCAGGGAAGCTGGAAATAAAGATTGGTTCAGAAAGGAACTGGAACTCCAGACAGGGCTTAAGCTGCGTATTATTTCAGGAGATCAGGAAGCTGATTTAATCTTCAAAGGAGTAAAACTTGCTTTTGGTGAGATTGAAGATCATTCGCTGATTTTGGATATTGGTGGAGGTAGCAATGAATTTATTCTGACTGAAGGGAATAAGCCGGTCTGGAAACAAAGTTTTCCATTGGGTATGGCCCGGATTATTGAGAAATTCCCGATTTCCAATCCGGTTACTTCTGATGAAATTGCCCAAATCAGGAATTATTTTGAGGATCAGCTTGATGCTTTGTGGCAACGTATCCATACTATACCGATTACCAATTTAATAGGCTGTTCCGGAGCTTTTGACAGCTTAGTCGATTTAATTGATCAGACAGATCCCGGCACAAAAACACGAACGAAACAGCATATTCAACCCGATGATTTTAATCGAATTTATCAGATGCTGGTTGAATCGACAACCGCTGAACGAATTGCCATGAAAGGGCTTGAATCCATTCGTATTGAGATGATTGTCCCATCAGTTTTGTTTATTCAGTTGATCGTTGAGAAGCTAAAAATTCCAAAAATTTATCAAACCGATTACGCTTTGCGGGAAGGTGTTTTATTCGAACGTATTTTCAGTTAATTTCGGAAAGTTTTATTTGTATAAAAAGATCAACATGTCCAGAATATTAGTCATTGATGATGAACGCAGTATCCGAAATACCTTAAAAGATATTTTAGAATTCGAGAAATATCAGGTTGAACTGGCCGAAGATGGGATGGTTGCACTTGAACTTCTGAAAACAAACGGTTTTGATGTGATTCTGTGTGATATAAAGATGCCCGGAATGGATGGCATTGAAGTGCTTCAGAAGATCGAACTCATGAAATCGGATACTCCGGTGATTATGATTTCGGGGCATGGAAATATTGATACTGCCGTTGAAGCAATCAAGAAAGGAGCCTATGATTTTATCGAAAAGCCTCTTGATTTGAATCGCTTGTTAATTACCTTACGCAATGCAATGGATAAATCGAGCCTGATTACTGAGACCAAAGTTTTGCGAAAAAAGGTTGGTAAAAAATTTGATATTATTGGAAATTCCGCCTCGATTAAGCGGGTTATTGATATGGTTGACCGTGTTGCCCCGACTGATGCCCGTGTACTGATTACCGGATCTAACGGAACGGGAAAAGAGTTGGTAGCTCACCGTCTGCACGAAAAAAGCAATAGGGCTGATGGTCCTTTTGTTGAAGTTAACTGTGCAGCTATTCCTTCAGAACTTATCGAAAGTGAGTTGTTTGGCCATGAAAAGGGTGCGTTTACTTCTGCGATCAAACAGCGGAAAGGCAAATTTGAACAGGCGGATGGAGGAACTATTTTTCTGGATGAAATTGGAGATATGAGTCTGTCGGCTCAGGCAAAAGTGCTAAGGGTTTTACAGGAAAATGTGATTGCAAGGGTAGGAGGGGATGCGCAGATAAAAGTTGATGTTCGGGTAGTTGCTGCGACTAATAAAAATCTGATGCACGAGATTGAAGCAAATAATTTTCGCGAGGATTTGTATCATCGTTTAAGTGTTATTCTGGTTCATGTTCCAGATTTGAACGACCGTGTTGAAGATATTCCACTTTTGTGTAGTTATTTCATCGACATGGTTTGTTCTGAATATGGAATGCCTTTGAAATCGATTGACGAAGCTGCTATTGCCGAGCTTCAGAATATTAAGTGGACTGGTAATATCAGAGAATTCCGGAATGTGATTGAGCGTCTGATTATTTTGTGCGATAAAGTTATTACCAAAGATGATGTATTAATGTATGCTGTGCCGAGACAATAAGCTGTTATAGGTTTTTGGAATCAATGGGCTGGTTTATTTTGTCAGTTCTTATACTTTTTATTTGAGCTTTTCGTTCTGGTGAAATCGAACTATATTTACAGAAAAAATAAGTATGATCAACGGTAAAAAAGTTGTGGTAGTCTTACCTGCCTACAACGCAGCAAAAACGCTCGAAATTACCTATAGCGAGATCGATTTCTCGATTGTTGACGAAGTCGTTCTGGTTGACGATAAAAGTAAGGACGAAACCATCAAGGAAGCTCAGCGCTTAGGAATTCAACATATTGTCAGGCACGAGGAGAATAAAGGTTATGGAGGAAATCAAAAGTCCTGTTATAACAAAGCCCTGGAATTGGGCGCAGACATAGTCATTATGCTTCATCCTGATTATCAATATACCCCCAAGCTTATACCTTCTATGTCACATTTGATTGCGAATGATTTATATCAGGTAGTTTTGGGTTCGCGAATTTTAGGAAAAGGAGCTTTAGCCGGAGGAATGCCATGGTATAAATATGTTGCCAATAGGTTGTTAACCTTGTTTCAGAACATTCTGATGAATGCCAAGTTATCGGAATATCACACCGGTTATCGGGCTTTCTCGCGTGAAGTACTTGAAAAGGTAAACTATAATGCCAATTCCGATAATTTTGTGTTTGACAATCAGATGCTTGCTCAGATCTGGTATGCTGGGTTCGAAATTGCAGAAATTACCTGTCCAACCAAATATTTCGATGATGCTTCGAGTATCAACATTAAAAACAGTTCGGTATATGGAATTGGAGTGTTGAAAACTTCGTTGCAATTTAGATTGCAAAAATGGGGACTAATTAGAACTACCTATTTGAATCAGAAATGAAAAATCTATCCGACCTATTAAAGAGAAGCAGCATTTACCTCCTGGTTATAATTCCTGTTTTCTATTTTTTAATCGGAGCCTATTTTCGATACATATTCGGCGATCTTTCGCTTCGCTCGGTCGATCCCGATTACATGCATTTTTTAAGTGGAATGTGCATCTCGACCGGCAAATTCAGTCAGGCTAATATCGACCATCCCGCTTCAATTATGCAATTAATTCTTGCGGTCGTTTTCCGGATTGTTTATCTTTTCAGACCACATAACTTACCCTATTTTGAAGATGCCATAATTAATTCTGACTTATACTTGTCGGCTGCAAATCTGGTATTTACACTGATTATTTCTGTTGCTATATTAATAGCCGGGCACAAAATATACGAAATAAGCGGAAGTATAATTTCAGCACTTCTGATACAAACCAGTCCGTTTTTAGCCAACATTCTTTACGATATTATCGGGAGAATTTACCCGGAGCTTTTGTTAGCTATTCCTGTTTTCATTTTAATTATTATTTGTTTTAAAGCTATTTATAATGAAAGCGAGCAACCATCAGTTGGCTGGATTGCTTTTGCCATAGCCTTTGGGATGGCAACTAAAGCAACTTTTTTACCTGTTGCTATTCTCCCTTTCTTCATTCTGACCACGCGTAAACAACTCGTTAGATATTTGATTTTTACGATGTTATTTTATTTGGTTTTAGCACTTCCGGTTACTTTCCAGCTCAGTCATTATTGGAACTGGATGAAAGACTTCTTTATTCACAGTGGCGATTACGGAAGAGGGGATTCAAATATCATTAATCCCAAAGAGTTTATCCGAAATATGAAAGAAATTTTCAATTCGGAGAAAATCCTTTTTTATTCAGCCGGAATTCTAGCACTTAGTTTTCTTCTATTCTTCCGGAAGGTAAAAACCACCAGAGGGAAAACCGTTTTTCGCATTTCCATAGGCATTATTTTGCTTTTAATCATTCAAACTTTACTCATCAGCAAACAATATGGGTATCGTTATTTTGTTCCAGTTCTGCTATTTTTACCATTTATTTTTTGTCTGATCAGCGAACAAATAAACCTACGCTTTACGGGCCGGAAGGTATTTCTGATCACCAACTTCTTTTTGATTTTGCTTATAGGAAGGACACTTGTTGTACAGTTCCCATCTATTCAGCTACGTTCTCAATATATTGGAGAGCAAATGCAGGCTCGTATCGAAAGTTCGCATGTAGTAAAACGACTTCCGGCTAATAGTTACAAGTTAATTACCACTCAGGATTACGGATGCCCTTTTCATGAGTTTTCAATCATGCACAGCTTTTGTGTTGCTGGCCAAAAATGGCCTAATTATCGTGAGAAGATCGCGGCTATTTACCCTAAAACATACTTATTCTTTACCTGGGATAATACAATCAAATATTGGGGGCAGAACTTTAATCCTGCTAATGGAGATCAAGTGTTTATCTATCTCGAAAACGATACCAAAGAGTTATTGGAAAAGACATTGCATAAATTTTTTGATAAAAAGACTTATCAACCAGGGAAGTTAGATACACTTTTCCTAAATCCTGTCAATCACGAGATTATTTATGAGACCTATATTCAGAAAAATGACACATTAGTCGATAATCGAAAGTAAGGCAGAAGTAAAAAGGTAATGTTTTATGAATAGAGCAATAATTTTGTGGATGAAAAACGGTGTGGCAAAATACCGGAATCAACTAATTTTGTCCTTACTCTGGATTTTTGCTATTCTAATTATAAATCCGATAGGTGAGTTTCCATTAAATGATGATTGGGCATATAGCTTGGATGTATATCATCTAAGTCAAGAAGGGAAATTGATACTTAGCACATGGCCTGCCATGACACTTATTGCTCAAGTTGTTTTTGGCGCATTGGTTACCAGTATATTTGGATTTTCATTTACGATATTACGGCTATCCACTTTATTTATAGGAATATTTACGGTAATACTGTTTTACCGAATTCTCGTAAATACGACAAAAAACAAAAAAACTGCTTTGGCGGGGGCATTATTGTTTATGTTTACCCCTCTCTTTTTTTATAGTTCTTATACCTTCATGACAGAAGTATATTTTCTGTTTACGCTTAATCTGTCATTGTTCTATTTCTACAAATTTTATGAAACCGAAAAAACTAAGTTTCTTCTTGTCGGTAGTTTTTTTGTTCTTGTAAGTTCGCTTATTCGGCAACCCGGAGTCGCTGTGGGTTTAGCTTTTTCTATTATTTATCTTTTAAATAAACGTTTTTCGATAAAAAATATAGCTATATCCCTAACCCCAGCCGTTATTGGCATATTAGGTTTGCTTTCATATTCTTTCTGGTTACACTTTACCAATAGAGATACCAATTTAAGTGGTTTTGGCATAATAATAAAACAGTTAACTGAAGCGCCAGGTCGATATTTTCTTCAACGTTTTGGAGTAATCACATTGTATTTTGGATTATTCTCTATACCGATAAGCATCATTCTTCTTCCTCGTATTTTGAAAACAAGTAATTGGTTTGATAAAGTCGTTCTGCTACTTTTAGGATGTATTGGCTATTTTTCTGGTTTGCTAAATACCTTCCCTTCCGGAAATGTCATTTACAATTTTGGTTTAGGCCCTAAACTACTGAAAGATACCTATTGGGGAGACAATATCGATCCTATCCTGTCAGATCAAGCACTTTACATTATCAAGTTATTGTCGTTAATAAGTGCGGCTATTGTAACTTTTTTTTTCTGTAAGGAAGTATTCAAGGGATTTGTTAAAATATTAAGGATCAAGAGTAGTCCTGCCCGACTTTTACGTGCAACATTTATTGTTTTTTTTCTAATCTATTTAGGGTTTATTTTAATTAATCCGACATTTTTTGATCGGTATGTACTTCCTTGCATTCCACCTGTTTTTCTTGTTTTATTGCCAGTAAAACAATTATTTGCGAAGATAAAAGGTCTTGCTTTTGGGTTGGTGCTGTCTGTATATGTTATTTTTTGCATTGCAGCAACACATGATTATATGTCATGGAACAGGGCTAGATGGCAGGCAATAAACTATTTGACAAATGAAAAAAAGATTGCCAGAGATAAAATAGATGGAGGGTTTGAATTTAATAGTTGGTTTCAAACAGGGGGATTTAATCCTGCAGTTAAAGGTGAAATAAGTTGGTGGTTTGTATCTTCGGATGAGTATGTTGTTTCATTTGATAGCATCGTTGGATTCAAAACGATAAAAAAATCAACTATTTTAGACTATTACCGCCGGGGAATGATAGTCTATCCATTCTTTACAAGAAACCTGAATTAATTCCTTATACTGCATTTCCAATACGATGTAATTGTGAAAAAAGAACTATAGACAATGGTCTGTTTTTAGGTGCAAACAACAACATCGTTTTTTGGGGTGGTGAGCAACAAAGTCATGAAGAATCCTTTTCGGGTGAGTACTCCATAAAATTGGACTCAACATATCAGTATGGACTTTTAAGTAAATATACCAATGTAAAAGCTGGTGAATATTTTATTGTAAAAGTTTGGCGTAAAGGTTCCGACAATAAAGCTGGGATTGTAATTGCGACTGATGTTGGAAATAATTTATACAATTTCGATTATAAGGAGTTTGAAAAAAACGACAACGGGTGGGCATTAATTCAATCGAATATTGTTGTGCCAGAAAACTGTGATGGTTTGAAACTTGGAATTTATTTATGGAATACAGGGAAAAAACCTGTTTGGTTTGATGATTTGGAAATTAATAAATTCCCTAAGAAGGACAGTTACGGTTTATAGTTAAAGTATGAAGTGAAGCTAAAATCTATTTTTTGGCTGTTTTTCATTTGATACTTTTAGTTTAACTGAAATCAAGTTATCTTTATACAAAAAAAATAAGAATGATCAACAATAAGAGGATAGTCGTAGTTCTTCCAGCCCACAATGCAGCCAAAACACTTGAAATTACCTATAACGAAATCGATTTTTCAATTGTTGACGAAGTCGTTCTGGTTGACGATAAAAGTAAGGACGAAACCATCAAGGAAGCTCAGCGCTTAGGAATTCAACATATAGTCAGGCATGAGGAGAATAAAGGTTATGGAGGAAATCAAAAGTCCTGTTATAACAAAGCCCTTGAGCTTGGTGCAGACATAGTCATTATGCTTCATCCTGATTATCAATATACCCCCAAGCTTATACCTTCTATGTCTCATTTGATTGCGAATGATTTATATCAGGTAGTCTTGGGTTCGCGTATTTTAGGAAAAGGAGCTTTAGCCGGAGGAATGCCATGGTATAAATATGTTGCCAATCGGCTGTTAACCTTGTTTCAGAACATTCTGATGAATGCCAAGTTATCGGAATATCACACTGGTTATCGGGCTTTCTCGCGTGAAGTACTTGAAAAGGTAAACTATAATGCCAATTCCGATAATTTTGTGTTTGACAATCAGATGCTTGCTCAGATCTGG
>Ga0302286_10000714_pt1 | contig 26254 bp, 21 predicted proteins | sample III_Fen_E2_3_FD_198765 | JGI IMG/M metagenome (GOLD analysis project Ga0302286, IMG submission 198765) | Peat permafrost microbial communities from Stordalen Mire near Abisko, Sweden - III_Fen_E2_3 | ecosystem: Environmental > Terrestrial > Soil > Wetlands > Permafrost | place: Sweden: Abisko...
GAGCGATACGGTTGGCAAAATGATTGGCAATGATTCAGTGGGTGATGCGATCAGCGGTATACTTGGCAACCTGATGGGTGAGAAGAACTCTTCCCCAAAAAAGGCAGGCAAGAAAACAAGTACAATCGACAAGAAATCAACATCCACCGCAAAGAAACCAGCATCTTCATCAAAGAAAACTTCTGTCAAGCCAACAGGGGCCAAAAAAACCACTGCTGTTGCAAAAAATGTCGTCGAAAAGAAAAGCACTGCCACTCATAAAACGACATCTAAAGCAACCGCCAATAAAAAGACCGCAGACTAACGGAGGTATCCAATGAGCGCATATCAATGCTGGCTCACCCAGCGGGAGCGCTTGCGTGAAAGCCTTCGCTCTTCCAATGATGCTTCCAGCGCAGCGTATCTCACGCGGTACACGCTTGTGCAGGTGGAGCAGAATGCAATGGCGGAGCAGCCTGACGATTTGTTGCGCCAACAGACAGGAATACTGTTTTCCTGCTTTAAAACATCGTTGAACTTATTGGACATATCGGTTACAACCAAAGTGTGGATCGCCCAATCGCAAACACAAAAGCCAAAAAAACGGCAAGTTCAGTGGGCTATATTACTGGCTTGTGGCTTTCAGCTTGCTTTGTTGGCATACGCTTACATAAGTAAAGCATGGCTTCTATTCATTCCTTCTGCCGGATCGCTGGTTGCGACCTTAATCGGATGGCATTCCCTTGCGAAGCATCAGAAACGTGAGGAACCTACCGAAGATCGTTTAAAGGTAACCGCCAGACCGGACACAGAAAAGCTGTTCGCCGCTATTGATGCGCAAATGAAATCAATTGATCGATACATCAACGATTTTGCGTACCTGAATGAACAGAATTCTATGCAAAATGGCTCAGTCGATGTAGAAAACAACGCTTTGCTCGCAGAACTGATGCAGGCTGTGTATGAATGCGAAGGCGACGCGCGGGATGAAGCTATTTTAGCTGCGGAACGATTGTTGGAAAGCGCCGGCGCTCGGGCAGTCGATTATACTCCGGTTGATGCCCGTCTGTTTAATGTATTGCCCAGCATTACAGAAACACGTACGTTGGTACCCGCCTTGCTTTCGCAAAAGGATGGCTCATTGCTTTACCGCGGCACAGCCGCAGTGCTGCAATGTAACACGCCCAGCCAGCAGATCGGTATGTCTGAGTTTGAATCCACACAACCGCAAGGAGTTACTTCATGAAATACATCGGCTTTGACATGGGCGATGGTGAAAGTGCTGTTGCAGTGTTTCAGCATGGTTCCGGCATCGAACCGATTATCCAACCGATTATGGGCAGTAAAAGCCTGATTTCTGCAGTCGGTACAATCGGCGGAGAAATTGTGATCGGCGAGCAGGCATATACCAGCACCCTTGCAGAAGACCTTTCTGTGCGCTTTAAAAGCCGTTTTACCGATGATCCCCGTTCGTATGATACCATCATTCTTTTCGTACGCGGGGTTCTGAAAGCGCTGCGAGATTCAAACGCCTATGATTCCGATGATCGCTTCGTGGTTGGCTGCCCGGCAGGATGGAATTCTGCAGTACGAGCACGTTACCGTGATCTGCTCCTGCGGGCGGGTGTCGCTAACCCGCAGGTGATTTCAGAATCCCGTGCCGCATTTCTACATGCCAAATATGCAAAGACCATAGCACTGGATCTGGATATTCTGCGTCAGAGTGCATTAGTCATTGATATCGGGAGCTCGACGCTTGATTTTGCTTACATCGTTGATGGGCGTGAATCGGGCGTTGGCACGTTTGGTGATGCTCATTTGGGCGGCGGGTTGATTGATGCGGAAATTTTACGTCGCGCTGTGGAGAAAAGCCGTGATCGGGATGCGATTCGCCACGTGTTTGCGGAAAGTCGAAGTTGGTACAGTTATTGCGAAATTGAAGCCAGAAAACTTAAGGAACAATTTTATACACGTTTTGCGCAGGAACCGACAGCAAGCATCAAGAAACAGCTGAGAATCTGCTACAGTGGAACACAAAAGCTGCAAGTTACGCTGAATGCTGATGAGGCTGCGGCAATCATCAGCGAACCATTGGAAACTCTGAATCATCTCAGCTTTTCGCAGGCGTTGAATGAATCGCTTCAGAATGCCAAGCGCATTACTGCAGATCAACCGCCAAAGCTCGTGCTGCTAACAGGTGGTGCGTCCCGTATGCTTTTTTTTCAGGAACAATGCCGCGAAACATTTAGCGATGCGATTATAGTCATCTGCCCAGAACCGGAGTTCTCCATCGCCAAAGGCTTAGCCTATGCGGGGTGGGTGGATGAAAACCTGCGTGCTTTCCGCAAAGCCATTCAGGAAGAGATCACTGATGAACGTGTCGGAAGGATCGCTCACGATGCGCTGCCGGAGCTTGTGCCCGGCGTTGTAAACGCGCTTACTGAGCTTACGCTAACCGAGGGTGCGATTCCGGTAGTATCCTCGTGGAAGCATGGTGATATCGATACGCTTGCTCGAATGAACGAGCAAATGCAACGGCGCATTGAGCGTGTGCTCGCATCTCCCATCGCTGAGCAGGCACTTTCCCCTATTCTCTCCCAATGGATGAAGGAGTTAACCGGGCAATTACAGGCCATTATTGACCCCATCTGTGACCGCTACAATGTTCCGCGTGAGGAAATGCGGCTTGGATTTGTACAGAGCGGTGATTCAGCAAACGTTCATATCAACGCACAACAGCTCATGGGATTTAACTTTATTGGCACCATGGTTGGCCTGGTTGTGAGCGTAATCGCAGCATTGCTTTGTGGTGGTGGTGGTATTGCCTTGATTGCGACAGGTTTGCCAGGGATGATTGCCGGTGCTGCTATCGGAGCCGTGGCAGCGGCATTTGGTTGGCCGGCAATTACTGATGCGCTTCTCAAGGCAAACCTGCCGCGCGCTTTTCGCATCATGAATGTCGAAAAGCGTCTGCATAGCGAGAATACCCGCAAATCGCTGCGCGATGCTATCACCCGGGAAATCGGCCTAGAGGATGGAGAATTTTCTCGCCAGATCGTAACAGGCTTTACGGCCACTTTCCAGAAGTATCTCTATCAGATCGCACAATCCGCTGAAATTCCTATTCAATAAATCCCTTTGTGCATGAAGATATCAATCGTCTTTGACCCGTTTGTGCATCAGCCCGAACCAAACATACGAATGCAAAGGTATCCAATCACCTTGCGTTAACACAGCACGCTAAATCCATTCGATTATGTTTATATAATCAATCGAACACCAACACACTATGTCCTATTCAGAAAAAGATCAGATATGGATATCTATAGGTTGTATTCTTTGGAATGAATGATGAAGCGGCTGTTTTGGGCTGCTTGTTCTTTTCTTGTTTGACCCTTGAAATGCCTTTATAAAGCCGATACAATAAAAAACGTGGCCTCAGACAGGAAACTTTTCGAAAGGGACGGAATAATGGAGAAAATTCGTATGATCACACCGCTCGTCGAGATGGACGGCGATGAGATGACGCATGTGCTCTGGGAGAAAATCAAGGAAAAGCTGATCCAGCCTTACGTAGAACTGAAAACCGAATACTATGATCTTGGTCTCAAGCATAGGGATGAGACGGATGATCAGGTAACGGTGGAAAGCGCGCAGGCAACGCTTCGGCTTGGCGTGGCTGTTAAATGCGCTACCATTACTCCCAATGCACAGCGTGTGGAGGAATATGGTCTCAAGCAAATGTGGAAGAGCCCCAACGGAACAATTCGCGCCATTCTGGATGGTACCGTTTTCCGCGAACCTGTGCTTGTAGAGGGAATGATTCCCTGCGTAGCCAATTGGAAAAAACCCATCATTCTCGCCCGCCATGCTTACGGTGATGTGTACAAAAACACAGAATTCCGGGTGCCGGGCAAAGGATTAGCGGAGCTTTGCTTTACGGATGAAAACGGAAAAGAAACCAGACTGCCAATCCACCAATTTAAAGGTGCGGGTATCATTCAGGGGCAGCACAACACGGATGAAAGTATCCTGAGTTTTGCACACTCCTGCTTCCAATATGCATTATATGTTAAGCAGGACCTTTGGTTTTCCACCAAAGACACGATTTCCAAAATTTATGACCACCACTTCAAAGATATCTTTAATGATCTATATGAAAACCAATACAAGCCAGAATTTGAGAAAGTCGGCATTACCTACTTCTATACGCTGGTTGACGATGCCGTCGCCCGCGTAATTCGAAGCGAAGGCGGATTTATCTGGGCACTCAAGAACTATGATGGCGATGTGATGAGTGATATGATCGCCACAGCTTTTGGAAGCCTTGCGATGATGACCAGCGTTCTTGTCTCTCCGCATGGTCAGTTTGAATATGAGGCGGCTCATGGAACCGTTACCCGTCATTATTACCGTTATCTGAAAGGTGAAGACACCAGCACGAATCCCGTTGCAACCATCTTTGCATGGACCGGTGCGCTCAATAAACGCGGTGAGCTGGATTCCTTGCCCGACCTCAGCACTTTTGCAAAATTGCTTGAAAAAGCAACGCTGGCAACCATCGAGAGCGGCAAGGTAACCAAGGATCTGGCATCGCTGTTTCAGCGCAAGACGCAGACGCTCAATTCTGAGGGCTTCCTGGATGCAATTGCCGATACTTTAAACGGCTTGCTCGCCTGATGTAACAATCATCGATCCATGTTTAACAAATGGCGGAAAGCAATATTGTGCCTTTCGCCATTTGTTCGCAGTCCATTAGTATTCTGTATTACTGGCTAGAATGGCAAACCATTCGCTAAGAGGGAGAGTTTATCTCCCTCTTTTTTGTTACAAACAATGATTCTATTTTTAACCTCTCCCCCGGGTATCAGAATGTCGACAGCACTGAAAGCAATGTGCTTGCCGAATCACCCATTATTAAAAGTCGAATCACAATGATCAGCAACAAATGCAAAGGATAGAAACCATATCCAAGCCACTTGGGCAATTTAAGGTTTATATGCGTGGGAATCACGATGAAGGGAAGTGCCATCCACATCATTGCCTGCATACGGAAGAAAGGTTGCAACACCGGACCGATTGAAGGCCAAGCAAGAAAGGTCAATTCAATGCCGAAAATGGAAGTAATCTGGCTGTTAGTGGTGCCCCAGAACATCGTGTAGGCCAGGAACACAGCCGCCAGTCCGCCAAGAGATTTACGGGAAGCGTAAATGAGCAGGATAAAGGCAAGCCCTTTCCATCCGTAGTCCACTTTTACATAGCCTAGGAAGATAAAGCAAAGAATCGGCGCCCAGAACTGGCTGCCGAAGCGTTTCTTCTGAATGCCGGCAATGGAAAGTACGCCGAGTGCAAGCAAAAACAGAATATTCAACTTAGACCATGGATTTTGTAGCGCAATCATGTTGATCGGCTGGGAGATCACCGCCAGCACTAAAAGGCGCAAAGCATATCGATAAATATCGTGTGTAAACTCGCATCCTACCACAAGACACCAAACATATACAGGTAAGGCTATGCGTCCAAGCATACGCATTTCAGGCAGGTTGCCAAACACAGCAACCCCCAGATGGTCAATCATCATGAAACAAAGGGCTACCCATTTCAGCCATGAGGTATCCAGATTCCCAGCGAGTGGAGAACGGCGATCCGCAGTAAGCGTAGCAGCTGTCATATCCATGCGCACCTCCCATTGAATAATGTATTATATCATAAACAGTATTCTCTGCCAACGCAGAGGTTGATTCATTTTGAATTGCGTGCAGGTTTTCAACCAGAAGGCTCGTTTCATTCAGGGAAGCTTCATACCACGTTCATCAAGGCTTCACTAAAAATGATTATACTAACATTGTAATCGATAAAGCGATGAATGGGGGCTCTATTATGGATTTTCAGTGGTCCAGACGAATGGCTGTTGCCCTATGGATTTTAACAGCCGGAGTGGTTGCCATACTGCTTAAACAAATCGGTGTTTCTTCGTTGTAACCTTATCCTTACCTGCCTTTGGCCCGAAAGCAGTTTATGCCTGCCGCTGTTATCTTCGAGCAAAATCTCAGTATTATTTGAATTGAGTTTATATCGTGATTTTGTTATACTGTGGACACAAGCCGCAGGAGAGGAAGTTATGAAGTTATGAAACTGCTTATCGTAGACGACGAACAGAAGATTCGAGAATTAATCGCCAAGTATGCCGTTTTTGAAGGTTATGAATTTTCAGAGGCAGAAAACGGGATGCAAGCTGTCGAAATTATGCGCAGCAAGCCATTTGACCTTATTGTAATGGATATCATGATGCCAGAGTTGGATGGATTTTCTGCTTCGCGGGAAATCCGAAAAACACATCAAAGCGTACCCATCATTTTGCTTTCAGCTCGCGGTGAAGAGTATGACAAAATCCATGGTTTTGAACTGGGCATTGATGATTATGTCGTTAAACCCTTTTCGCCTAAAGAACTGATGCTGCGAATCGGTGCGGTTTTACGTCGTGCAAGCGGTAATACAGCTTCTTCTGAGGCACATCAGACAACAGCCATCGAAAATATGTTGGTTGATTTCACTGCCCGCAAGGTGCTCATTGATAGTCAGGAGATCGAGCTTTCTCCCAAGGAGTATGATCTGCTTTTCTATCTGGTTCGAAACCAAGGCATCGCGCTCACCCGCGACAAGTTGATCTCCGAAGTATGGGGATTTGACTTTTTTGGCGATGATCGCACGCTGGACACTCATATCAAATTGTTGCGCAAGCAACTGGGCGATTATGCTAAATATATCGTCACCCTTAGAGGAGTTGGGTATCGTTTTGAAAAAACCTGAAACAACCGAAGTAGAAGCCTTCCGCCCTGCCTCTGGCTTTCGAGCCGTTTGCCGTGCTTTTTGGCACAAAGTTTGCGGTCCCATCAACCGTTTAGGAATTCGCGGTCGGGTTTTCCTCTATTTTTTAGTATTTGCCGCTGCTTTGCTGTCACTTTTGTGGATTTTTCAGATCGCGCTGCTATCTGATTTTTATAGTCTGCAAAAAACCGAAATGCTCACAAACACCATCGACACACTGGCTAGAAACATTGACAATGCGGATCTGCAAGTCCTGGCAGACCGAATTTCCCAGGCGAATGATGTATGCGTGTTAATTGTAAACGACCGTACAGAGAAACTAGTCTCGTCTGAGACGTCCGGTGACTGTGTCATCCACCGTATGAGCGGATTTGATTTGAACCGATACATTCAAATCACGCAGGAAAGCCATACTACCATTTACCGCATTTTCAGCCTGGGTGGTTTTGGAAAGAGCAATTATGATGAAAACCGTTTTTCTGGTCGCGTGCCCCCGGCAGATGACGGGCATGCGAAAAGCATGGTAGCCATTCGCGCGGTATCCACTGAAAGCGGAGATACACATTATATTTTTCTCAACGCTATCATTACTCCTGTGGATGCAACTGTGCAAACCCTTCGCAGCCAGTTTCTCTTTATTGCCATCCTCATGGTGTTGCTCTCCTTCATCATTTCGCTGGTTCTGTCAAGACGTATTGCAAGCCCGATCGTCGGTACAAACGAGGCGGCTAAAAGTTTATCAGCTGGCTATTTTGAGCCTGAATCGACCAATGTGAGTTATCGGGAGATCATGCAGCTCAATGCAACGCTCACCCAGGCTGCAAAAGATTTGCGGCGTGTGGACGAGATGCAACGCGAATTGATCGCCAATATTTCTCATGATTTGCGTACCCCACTCACTTTGATTGAAGGCTACGCGGAGGCGATGCGCGACCTTCCCGGCGAAAATTCACCGGAGAACATGCAGGTAATCATCGAAGAAACCAAACGCTTAACCAGCCTCGTAAACGCAGTGCTAGACTACAGCACCAGCAAGAGCGGGAAGAACCCGATTGAACCAAAACTGTTTAATCTGACGGATAGCATCCTGCATATCATGAACCGCTATCAAAAGCTGACCGAACAGGATGGTTATCAGGTACAGTTCCACTACCTGCAAAGCGTCACAGTATATGCGGATGAAATGAAAATCGGCCAAGTGATCTACAATCTGATCAACAATGCGCTAACCTATACGGGCGCAGACAAAACAGTCACGGTAATCCAGACTGTGATCAACACCAAAGTTCGAGTCGAGATCAAGGATTCCGGAGAAGGCATCGATGCGCAGGAGTTGCCCTATATCTGGAGCCGCTACTACCGAGGTCACAAGCCGCATAAACGAGCCACCGTGGGCACAGGGCTTGGACTCAGTATTGTCCAAGGGATTCTGGATAACCACAAGGTACAATATGGCGTGGAAAGTGAGCAGGATATCGGCACCACCTTCTGGTTTGAACTTCCGATTGAAACCGCCGTTCCCATTTCAAACCCTTAATAGAGGTGTATCAACCCTGACATAGCCCAATCACCCAGATATACTCTTCGGGTATGTCTGGGTGCTATTTTAAATTCAGAATGGTGATTGAAAGCACCTTCCCCTATTTCAATCGAAGAATGGATGGTACTTCTTTAAAACGAAAAGAAGATGAGCGATGGAATAATTTACTATTTGTGTGCTTATGCAGATATAGCCTATAACAATCGTTTTGCTGGATAGTCCTCATGATCATCCGGTGAATCTCCCAATAGGACGAGTTGAATCCATGCAATCAGCACAGCGCTTGTTCTCCCGGAGTATTGGCAATCTTTTATTGATCGATATATGCTTATTTTTAAATATAAAACTGGCGCGGCAGAGTTTCAGCTATCGCGCCAGTTGACTTATAATCTTGCTTTTCCATTCAGTATCTTACTGATTGGCAAAAATGATATCATCGCGCAACCTGTATAATGTCGCTCCGCGTTTTTTATGGCAGAAAGCATCAACAAACCAGTCAATATCTTTGACGGCATCATATTGTACCAGCGCGTAGCGCTCCCCATTTTTGGTTTCGCCCTTCATGTTGGAATCAGTCCAGTGAACTGTTTTGGTTTCCGGATCGTAGTCGGAGATAAATACTAGGCTGTGAGCGCCTACCCCATAGTAATAATCGGCCGACATCTGGAAATAATCGCCACGTTTCACCTGCATCATGAATTCTCTTGCGGTCGCTTTGTTTTCTTCCATGGTTTTAGAGGTGTCGTAGCGAAAGGTCGCTCCTATAACAAACGGATTTCCTTCAGAGGCAGCAACCTCTTTCCACTCTACGCCATAGGCATAGGTGGTGCATTCCTTCTTAGGCAGGTTATCGGGTATCACCAGTTCTACATTCGGGAACTCTTCCATTCGAAAAGCATCGCGGTTCTGGCGAAACAAGTATACAGTAAAGTTCTTGCACACATAGATATCACCTGCATACTGTGCGCGCTGGAGCTTGCCGTTCGCTTCGTTAAACGTATCCTCCGCAGTCGCGATGATGCGGTCAATAAATGCACTCCGCGCTTCATCGTCGGCTATTGCGGTAACAATTATGCCAAAGCATAGCATAACCACCGCCAACAGTGTTATCAGTCGCTTCATATCAGCCCTCCCATGCATCAGAACCCACCATTAATGAGCGAATTTCTTATTCAAAATTTTCAAAACGCCGACACCATACATACTTTGAAATTGCGCTGTTTTGGGCACTGTGTACATAGGTGCAGATCAGGTCACGTATATAGGGTGGAAGAACACGGTTGAATTTAATCTCTAAAATCATATCATCGTGGTCAAATGGAGAAATAGTCGGTAAATAAGGGTTGAAAATATCATGAGAGTTCAATCCTGTATGCAATCCTTTGTCAAAAGTGATGCGTACTTCCTCTACCGGGTGCAGATATGCCTCCCGAACATAGTCAACGATTACAACGGGTCTCAATAAATGCAGGGTCATTTCTCGAAATACATCCTGTAACAGTCCGCTACGCGTGCGTTCCAAGCCTGTAGGGTCACCAGCGATCAACTGCTCGGCTAAAAGCTTCGGAATCGCCACAGAACGTTTAGAAATCAAACTTCCAACCTTGGTTTTGCACTCCATGCGAATCAACTTATCCGAGAAGTTGTATATTCGGATGCGGTATTTATCACGGTCTTTTACACCACTGAGTTTGTCCATTAGGGCTGTGTTATCAATGGTATCAAAATACAGTGATCGGATATGATACTCATTAAACTCCGGATCGCCGTTGGGGTCACGCTCCAGCACCTGATCCAGTGCGTGCGACAACAGGTGATATTCAACATGATTGATATAATACTTCAGCTCATGCCGAAGCGGCACTGCGATTGGCAACCATCGTCGCCTCCTTTAATGGGTATGCGGGACTTTATGCGCCTACTTCGCTCTGGCAGGCAACAAGCGTAGCATCATGCACGCCCTCGATATCCAACATCCGCGTCACAATCTCATGGCGTTCATTCAGGCGTACTTCATAAGTCATTTCAGCGCCAGCGCGCGTAAGCGATTTGCTGCGGAGTTTGAAGCTCTTGACTGAACGGCGAAGTTCAGCATTGATAGCCTGCTCACTATACTCATCATAATGTACCACCAACAGGTAAGCATTGGGGTTGGCAAACTTGACAAAGGTAAGCACAAACATCAGTGCACCAATGCAAAGCACCACAATGATCGCAATCAGGTGTAAACCGGCGCCAAGCAGGATACCCATGGTAAGCGCCCAGAACATATAGGCGGTATCCATCGGATCTTTAACAGCAGTACGAAAACGAACGATGGACAGAGCGCCCACCATGCCCATGGATAATGCAATATCGCTTTTAATACACATAACCACCGGCGTTGTGATCAGAGTCAGCATAATCAGTGTAATCGCGAAAGAGGGGCTGTACAAAACGCCTCGATAAGTGCTCTTGTACACAAAAGCGATAACCGCACCTACCACAAATCCTAAACCGAGTGCCAGAAATAAATCGCTGGGAACGATAGATTTAAATTCCGCTGCCAGTCCTGAAGCCGTTACAAGGGATACTGCGCTAGCAGACTGCAAAAGAGCCGCGAAGTTCATGCCGAATGTTCCTCCTTAGTTCAATTGGGTTCATCATAGAGATCAGCGCGTTCTTTGTCAAGCAGTTCCAGCGATTTCAGTGGTTTCGCAGTACCGTCAGGTACAAATGATCGGCGCTTCCGAGGGTTGTTTGTACAGCGTTAACCCCACTTTTTACCTGCGGTAAAGATTGCATCATCAGGCAAGGCAGGTTTTGTACCAAAGTATTGCAGCATCTGTTCATCGGTGAGTGCCAAGCGTTCCTGTACCATTTCATAGAAGTACGTGGGGCGCTTTTTGAGAACATTGCGGTTATAGTCCAACCGTGTATACCAGTAACGCAAAGCGCCTTCTGGTGTTGTCGGCGAGTCAATGTTAATGGCTTTATCATTCTCTTCAGCCCAACGAGCGAAATGCATGCTCATTTCAGGTTCCAGTTGCTTTGCCATCCCGTTGAAAATTTCGAGCATCTTGTCGGTGGTGAAGAACTGATAGATCTGTCCCAACCGCTTAAGGAACTTATCTTCCATGTCTTTGTTTTCAAGTAGTTTGCGGATGAGAGTGTTGTCAATCTTCTGTTCACCGGCGCCTGAATCCTTCAAATAGGAGGTTACGCTATCAAATCCGCTACGGAACAGGCCGTAATCTGCATCATAGAATATCCAGCGCCATTTGCTTCCATCTGTTTTCAGTTTATAAAAGCGAATGTTACCGGGGTCAGAGTTGCCAAAGAACATTTCAAAAGACATATAGTCGAAATAGTTATCGACATCAATGTTGTCTAGAATGTATTGCAGATCCTTATCATTGGTACCGGGTGAGCTGTTCTTCACGCGCTTGATTAAGGCTGTGTAATCATCATTGCTTCCGAATATGGCTTTACCGCTCGCTTCGCACATGTCCATATTATCGGCTTGACTCAAATCCAAACCTTCATGCTGAGCTACAAAGTAGCGATCAACCCGTTCGCGCATATTATAATGGCCCCAATATTGTCCATTCAAATAGACCACGATTGGGTTCCATGCCTGATGGATGACTGTGGAAGGGGTATCGGTGGAAGCGTTGAATGCGTCAATCAATCGGCTTTGGAAACCATCATTCATCCGTGTCCAAACACAATCGTTGCCGCTGTTACGTATCACAAAACCTTTATATTCGGTGAAAGGTCTGTCATCAAACAGTTTAGCCTCAAAATACTTTGCTCCGAATTTTGCCTGTGCTTTCACTTTAAAGGATTTCTGCGGCATATCCAAGCTATATTGACCTTGCAAGGCAAATTGCATGCCCTGACTAAATAACTGGGTGCCATCCTTGAGGTACATTTCAATATACCCTTCGCGCGCAATTTTACCATACTCTCGGTAAATCGTGTTTTTAAAGGGAATTCCTTTGCTCTTGTCCACATTTGGGCCAATGGTGAGCATACCGTTTTCAGGGCTCCACAGCTCTTTGGGATCGCTAACAATGCTCACAATTGGGAAGGCATGGTATACGTTAGGCAGATAGGTCTGCGTAATCACCTCACTGGACTGTAACATCCCTGCCGGGTCAAATGCCCTCGCCCTGAGCACTGTTACACGGCTGATATCGAAGACGTCTCCGGCATTGTACAGGGTGGAGTTTTCCGTAGGTATTGAACCATCCAATGAGTAGTATACGGTCATATTTTTCGGAATGGTGATCGAAACCTGTACTGACCCTTTATATTCGCCGCCGCGTTGAGAAAACGACGGGTTGCTTGCATAGCCATAATATCCTGTGCCATTCACGGCGCCAGGGGTGGGAGCGTCAAAATAGTAAAAACCCGCAAAACCAAGGGAACGACCATAACTGTGATCGGTAGGCATCAGGGAGAGCGGCATACGATCCAGCACTTTTCCGGACGGGTCACAAAAAGACACCGTTTCCCCTCCGGCTCGGGTCAGGCGAAAGTTAGTATGCATTTCAGTTGTGGTGCTGACAGCTGAATTTCCGTCCAGTAAAATCACTTTGTACTCGCCCGGCGCAATGGTAGTCCCTTGCGGGAACTGCCATTTACGCGGACGTTTGAGACTGTCGCTCAAGCCATAGTAACTCAAATCGACATTGTTGCTCGTAGAATTATAGAGTTCCAGATAATCACAGGTTTCCGTCGATGCACCCACCGGCACCGTGGAATTGGATGCCATAACCTCACTGATGTACACGCCAATGGGGTTGAAAGCGCGGATCAGATCATCGGTTTTGCTTTGACCATTGGCATCATTCGGGTTACCGGGGGTTGCCAGCGCAAAAAACTCCCATTGGCCCGTGCTGTCGCGACCGACGGAATAGTCTTCCGGAACATTTTCGATGGATACACGATCCACAAGCCGACCGTCGCCATCGCTTAATATAATCGTTTCGCGCTCAGCGCTGATGGAGAAATTTGTATGCGGTACGCCGTTGGTTTGCAGTTTATCTTTGCCGCTGCAATAAACCAGATAGTATCCATTCGCGGGAATAGTGGCCGAATCAGGGAACCGCCATTGGAGCGGCTTGTTTTCCTTATCACTCAGGCAATAACCCTTCAGTGAAATCGGTTTGTCTGTTGTATTTCGCAATTCAACCCAATCCACAATTTCGCCATCTTCATCTGGAATGCCAACTTTGGGATCAGGACACACTTCGTTGATGATCAGCGCGCCGGTTTCGACAGAGTTTTCTGAGCGATAGGCTGTAAAACCAGCCTGCGTATTTTCATAGCCAGGGCTGTAATAATCGCTCAGTTCATACTTTTTGTTGCCGGTATCATCTTTGCCCACGAGTATGTAGCTCTGATCTGCGGTCATTGTCGGTGTAATCACATCATCGATCAGGTACATATTGGGGTCGTACAGATAAAGATGCGTACCCATGGAGGAAATTTTAAATTTGCCATGGAACGGTTTGTTCGCATCAAGCTGATAATGGTTATCCGCAAACACAATTACATATCCGCCTGCTTTGAGCGTGTATGCGGGAAATGGAAATGTAATTCGGTCGGTACGGTTGGTTAGCATTACACCTTCCATATTCAGGTCTTTACCCGTACCATTATAGATTTCCAGCCAATCGCTGAACTCGCCGTTCTCATCAGGCACAGCCGATGAATTGGCTGCCATTACCTCACTGATCACCAGTCCATCATAAACGGAATTGCCGACATGCTTGCCAGCCTCCTTGGGAAACACGAAGTACATCGCGGCCAACAGCGCAGTGAAAAGCAACAACGGTGGCAAGATGGTAGCAATGCGACTTTTGCGTTTGCGAGGCGTGTAGTCCTTAGTAGGCCGTCGCTGTTGCGGCGCGTTTTGCTGCATGCGGGCACTCCCTCCTTATCAGTCACAGTCAATCGTCATACCTAACGAATTATAACACAAACCGAACGCGATGCAAACGGGTAACAAGCCTTCATACCGGTCGAAACAGCTTCTCATATGTAAAAACGCCATCCGCACATTGGCGAACGGCGCTTTACCGTGAAAGACAAAGAGTAAAGCATTGAATTGGTAAATAAAGATATCAGAGGCATTGGGCATCATTCAACGCTTTGCGGCATGAATAAAAGCACAAAACAACGGATGCGGGCGATTTGGACGAGATTGATATTCCGGGTGGTATACTACCGCCGCATAAAATGGATGACCTTCCAGCTCAAACGCTTCAGGATAGCCCGTTTCACCACTTACACCAACAAGGTGGAAACCCTTCTCATCCAAAGGGGCTACATACAGCTGATTGACCTCATACCGATTGCTGTGGCGCTCCCGAATAACAGCCTGACCATAGAGTGAACGAATCATCCCGTCTGACAGACGCACATCGCCTCCGCCCATCCGCGTTGCCCCACGGCTGTCATTTTGGCAAATTCGATCCTCAGGGATACGAACAACGGGATGCATGGTCTGCGAATCTACCTCAGTAGTGTTTGCATCGGCAATACCCAGCAGATTCCGCACAGCTTCCACCACTGCCAGCTGCATGCCAAAGCCAATCGCCAGGAAAGGCACGCGGTTTTCTCGCGCGTATTGTGCCGCTACTACAACGCCATCTGTTCCGCGGTCGCCATAACCACCCGGCACAATGATTGCGTCATACTTTGATAGCAAGCTCTCAACGGTTTCGGCTACGATTGCCTCACTGTTTACGGCAGTCACTGCCACATGTACATCTTCCGCAAGTCCTGCATGATGCAGCGCTTCTGTCACAGACAGATAGGCATCGGGTACAGTCACATACTTACCGACTAGCGCAACATGCAGTGTACGCGTAAGTTCACGGAAGTGTTTATACATGGCTTTCCAACTGTCGAGATTGGCAACGCGGTTTTCGAGGCCAAGTTCAGTCAGTACCGCGCGTGCAAGGCCTTCTTTTTCGAGCATTAATGGCACTTCATACAGGCAATCCACATCAAGATTTTGAATGACATTGCCAACTTTAACATTGCAAAAAAGAGCGATTTTATCCTTTGCCTCTGTAGTCATAGGTACTTCAGTACGGCAAACAATCACATCCGGTTGAATACCGACCGAACGCAATACCTTTACGCTGTTCTGGGTCGGCTTGGTTTTAAGTTCACCGGCGGTTACAATAAAAGGCATCAATGTAACATGGATGTAACAGCAGTCATTGGGGTTGGGGCATTCCCAGCGCATCTGACGGATGGCTTCCAGGTACACGGACGCTTCCATATCACCGACAGTGCCGCCGATTTCGACCAACTGAATATCTGCGCCTGCGCTTTCGGCTGCTTCGTGGATACAACGCTTAATTTCGTTTGCTACATGTGGAATTGCCTGAATTGTGGAGCCGCGGTATTCGCCGCGAAGTTCACGGTCAATTAACCTGCGATGGATTTTCCCGGTGGTAGAACTTGCGTCACCGGAGAGTGTCACATCCACAAAACGTTCATAATGACCCAAGTCAAGATCGGTCGCTGTTCCATCTTCAGTAATAAATGCTTCACCGTGCTCCAACGGACTTAAAAATCCCGGTTCCACATTATAGTACAGATCGAGTTTTTGCAGGCTTACGCTGTAGCCGCGAGCACGAAGCAGTTTGCCAAGGGATGCTGCCGTTATTCCTTTGCCCAGAGACGAAACCACACCGCCTGTAATGAAAACATATTTCATGTCCATCGCTCCTTTGCGTGTTCATTTATTCATTGTATGGGGAGTGTCAGAGGTTGTCAAGCTATGGCTTCCATCGTAATATCCATTAGAATCACCGGGGGACGCTCACTGATATCGCCCTTTGTAAGCCTGAGCAGTTTCATGGGTTCAGGGTTAGCATGCATCAGTTCCAAAAACGGTATCTCCGTTGTTATTGGCATCTCGGCGCTAAATCGCGTTTTATAGTGCATGGGGATCACAACGCGTGGGCCTAACAGTTTTACATTTTCATACGCGGTTTTTGCATCGGTTGTATAAAAACCGCCAACGGGTGTAAACAAAACGTCAGGCTTGCCGATGAAAAGCTTTTGCCGATCTGTAAGCACATGCCCGATATCTCCCATATGGACGATTTTTAGCCCTTCCGCTTCAATGACAAATATAATATTTTCACCGCGCTGCACACCATCCATCTCATCATGCTTGCTCCCAACGCCAGTCAGTATAATATCTGCTACTGGGGAATACACTCCCAGCATATCAAACACCTGCGGTTTACCCGCCACCATGCTAAGTGCATCATGGTCGTGATGGTGATGGCTTATCGTCACCATATCGGCAGGCAAAGTCTGTTTTGGATAATCATAGAAATCCCCGTATGGGTCAGTTAAAAGCAAAAAGCCATTTTCAAAGGCTAAAGTGAAAAGTGAATGGCCATAATAGCGTAGTATCAAAGCTTTGCCTCCTTTGCAAATTCCTTTAACCATACACAGAGGATGCCAGCGGCCACGGAGGGTAGCGGTTGATGCTCCCGCAGCCTTTTCGCGGAATCCTGTAACAATACGGGAGCAATATGAATAAGCTCCTCCGGTTGATCGAATCGTTTGAGAAGCGCACGAATCGGTTCACGAGGTTGATTGACCCAGTATGCTGGATGTGCAAAAAGCAGTCGCATCAAAGCATATACATCCAACAAACGGGCATCCTCAGGGATACTGCCGATCGCAAAGGACTCAAACGGTTTCATGAGCTGTAGCCAGCGTTGCTCGTCCATGTCGATTGCCCACAAGCTCTTCCCTGTCGACCATTGTCGAAATCCTAGATCTGTGAGTCTACCAGATAGCATTGAAAGCTGTTCGTCAGTAAATCTGCGTGGCGCATCGGAAACAAACAGCATATCATTCTCAGTTGCTTTGTGAACAAAGCACTTTCCACTCAGGATGCCTCGTATCTCTGCTTGTGGCAATGGGCTATTCATGCTTCCTTCTTTCGCATAAAGTGCAGATGCATCTCATGTACGGCAGCAAACTGCCCTCCCAAGTCTAATTGATATTGGAGTGAAATCTCTCCGCCTTCCTTATCAATGGAAAAGGTGGCTCTGGTGCAGTACAGCGCCATGTCCAAATCCCCATAAGGCGTGTGGTATTGGCTTTCATACCGCTGCCCCTTCTGGAAAACCATATTGGCATCATAAACGCCTTTTCGGCTCATAGTGATTACGTTATCCCGTACTACGACTTCAATCTTCTGAGGGGGTTCATTTTCGTCAATGCTCTCCTCATATCGAATCACGGTTTCGTCTTGTTTCTCGAACAGCTCACCTGTGGTAATCAGGCGCATTGTATCCTCCGGCTGGCCTTCTGTGTTTGATTGCGCATCCAGCGAAATCAGGATGGGAATGCTCTTGATCGCCGCCATAACTTCCTCCCTATTCCCCGTTGACAGGATACCTGATATAATAGGTAAATATAGCACAAGAAGGGGCTGTATGCAATGCTGAGACTAAAAGCGCGGGCAAAAATCAATTGGTCGTTGGATATACTGGGCTGTCGTGAGGATGGTTATCACTGGATGGATATGCTGATGGAAAGTGTAGAATTAGCAGACGAACTGACTCTCGAACCGGCAGATAAACTCTCCTTAAGCATTATTGGCAAGAATACTCTTTCTACCCAGGATAATCTGGTACTCAAGGCAGCACACGCCCTGCGGGAGTTGGGTGGAGTGCAGGCAGGCGCACAGATTGCGCTTACAAAGAATATTCCGATAGGTGCTGGCATGGGTGGCGGGAGTGCGGACGCGGCAGCAACGTTGATTGGTCTTAACCGGTTATGGGATATCCGTCTGTCTGTAGAGCAGTTATCCAAACTCGCCCTTGTTATTGGTGCTGACGTTCCGTTCCTGTTGAAAGGCGGTTTAGCACGTGTGGGAGGCATAGGCGAAGAAATTAGCACACTCAACGCTTCCCCGTCCGTGCCGTTGGTGATTATTCAGCCCTGTCAGGCACTTTCTACCAAAGAAGTTTTTGCGGCGTATGACACACTTCCAAACATCGTTCATCCACAGACCAATACCGCGGAGAGAGCATTGTGCCAAAGGGATATCAGATTATTTTCGCGTTATTCAGGAAATGTTTTGCAACAAGCCGGTGAAACAAAGCGTCCGCAAATTTCCGAAGCGGTAGCTGCGCTGAATGCCTGCAACGCTGACTTCGCAATGATGACAGGCAGTGGCTCTGCCGTATACGGCGCTTTTCTGAGTGAGCGCGAAGCGTTGGACGCCTATCGTTTACTTCATAAACGGTGGAGAAAGTGCTGGCTCACTCGCACATGTTCTGAGAGTATCTCCTTTTTTAAATGATCTTATGCTTTGATCGTATTGCTTTTTGCCATTGAACGATTTCCCATTGCAGGTATTGTATCATTTAATTCCACAGATATACAGCCAATCAACAACGCCGCAATCTTTTATAGGTTGCGGCGTTGTTTGCTAATTTCTTAGACTATGCAAAGGGGCGGGAATTCTGCCGCCGCGTTCAATGAACGCATCGTTGCAGAATGTATTCACCTTCATGATCGGCGCATATCCAAATAATCCGCCAAAGTTAATGGTATCCCCCACTTTTTTGCCCACTGCAGGGATGACACGCACAGCGGTTGTTTTGTTATTCACCATGCCGATAGCTGCTTCATCTGCTATGATGCCGGCGATCGTATTAGCGCTTGTATCACCGGGGATGGCAATCATGTCCAACCCGACAGAACATACACAGGTCATGGCTTCCATCTTTTCGATCGTCAGGCAGTTTGCCGTTGCAGCTTCAATCATACCGATATCTTCGCTTACGGGAATGAAAGCGCCGCTTAAGCCCCCAATGTGGCTGGATGCCATAACGCCGCCCTTTTTGACCATATCGTTTAGCATCGCAAGTGCCGCGGTTGTACCGGGCGCTCCAGCCATTTCCAGCCCCATTTCCTTTAAGATGTATGCGACGCTGTCACCTCGCGCCGGTGTCGGTGCCAGTGACAGATCAACAATGCCAAAGGGAACGTTCAGCCGTTTACTGGCTTCCTGTGCAACCAGTTCGCCTACTCGCGTAATTTTGAACGCTGTGCGCTTGATTGTTTCAGCAACCACATCAAAGGGTTGCCCGCGAACGGCTTCCAGTGCTCGTTGCACCACTCCCGGGCCGCTCACCCCCACGTTGACAACGCATTCCGGTTCGCCAACGCCATGGAAAGCACCTGCCATAAAGGGGTTATCTTCTACCGCATTTGCAAACACAACCAGCTTGGCGCAGCCAAAACTGTCATGATCAGCCGTCATTTCCGCAATCCGTTTGATGATCATACCCATTTTGCGTACAGCATCCATGTTGATGCCGCTTCTTGTACTGCCCACGTTTACACTGCCACAGAGACGCTCTGTCTTTGCAAATACTTCGGGCATGCTTTCCACCAGTATCTCCTCGGCAATTGTGCTTCCCTTGTGCATCAGCGCGCCATAACCGCCGATCAGATTTACACCCACGTCGCCTGCCGCTTTGTCCAGAGCCATGGCAATTTTCATGGGATCTGACCCGGTAATCATACTGGCGGGGGTTACGCTAAGCCGTTTGTTCACGATAGGCACACCAAGCTCGCTTTCCAGATCGCAGCCCACACTGACAAGGTTTTTTGCCAGCCTTGTTATTTTTTCATACACACATTCGGCGGTTTCAGAGTCGGTATTCTTACGACAATCCAGCAGGTTAATGCCCATTGTGATTGTACGGATATCAAAGTGCTGTTCCTGAATCATATGGATGGTTTGCAGTATCTCATTGGCTTCGATCATCTTAAACCCTCCCTCAAATGCGGTGCATGGCTGCAAAAAGATCCATCCGCTGAATGGTTACAATAACGCCAACCTGTTCACCGATCTCGGATAATTGCTGGGCGATCTGCTGGAAGCTTTCAGGTGAACCTTCCAAATTCACCACCATGAGCATCGTGAAGCAATCCCCAAGGATGGTCTGAGAAATTTCCAATATATTGATATTCTGCTCGCACAGGGATGTGCTCACCTTTGCGATGATACCAACCTTATCCTGCCCAGTAACGGAAACCAACGCTTTTTGCATATTACGAACCTCCCTATGTGAAATCGATTTACAATACCGCACTCATAGCAATGTGTCAATGGTCGCTTGCTTTTTTTTAGTTTTCGTGTATTATTGTTACGGTTTGAAACGGAGGCGTAATTATGCAGAAACGTGCGCTGGCTATACATGACATCTCCTGCGTCGGTCGATGTTCTTTGACCGTAGCACTGCCGATTCTTTCAGCAGCTGGCATAAACACATCAGTAGTGCCTACTGCGCTCTTGAGCACTCATACAGGAGAATTTACCGGCTACACTCATTTGGATTTGACTGCTGAGTTACTGCCAATCACAAAACACATCGCCTCGCTGGGCTTGCATTTCGATGCTTTTTACAGCGGTTACCTTGCTTCCCCCACACAGGTGGACCATGTTTTAATGATGCTTAATAAGCTTTGTGACAGCACAACGCACATATTTGTAGACCCCGCGTTTGCCGACCATGGTCAACTATATTCGTTGATGGACGCAGGGATGCCTGCAAAAATGCGCGAATTATGTGCAAAGGCGCAAACCATCGTGCCTAACATTACTGAGGCTGCATTTCTACTGGGCGAACCTTACCACCTAAATGGCTATGACGAAAACTATGTACTTGTGCTTGCACAAAAACTTGCACAGCTTGGTCCCGAGTGCATCGTGATTACGGATGTATCCTTTGATGATGCACAAACCGGCATCGCAGTCTATCACAAGGCAGACAATTCGTTTCAGCTTTTATTTCGACCCAAGTTTGCGGGTGTGTTTTATGGCACAGGCGATACATTTGCCAGCTTTCTGCTTTCGGCTTTGCTTGGCGGAAAACAGCTCATGGAGGCAGCAGCGCTTGCACTGGATTGCACCCATGAGAGTATACGCCTTACATTGGCGGATGGCGAGCCGTTGCGTTATGGGGTACAATTTGAGCGTGTGTTACCTAAGCTGATTAGCGCTTTGCAGATTAACCATTAAATTACACCTATGAAACGCCGTTCGCGACCACGCGAACGGCGTTTCATATTTCGGATTAAAGGAGAAGTCTTTTTCCCTCCTGATTGGATAGGTTACTTGGCATCCCCAAAAATCATCTGCAAATGCTCCTTTGAAAAGCCTGTCTTTTTGGTCAGAAGACTTACTACAGGCACGATAATTAAACCAGTAAGCATCGCCGCAGCGCCGCTGATCGGTGCCAGTGTCATGTTTCCGGTTACAAGTGGTGGCAGCAGTGAAATCAACGCGCCGCACACAATACCTGCATACGCACCTGCTTTGGTAACACCACGCCAAATGAGGCCGTACAGGAATGGTGCAAGGAAGGCTCCAGCAATGGTTCCCCACGACAGAGACATCAACGACATGATCGGTGTATTCTGCATCAGGAAGTTAATCACCAGCGACAGGATCACAAACACAATGCATAAGCTGCGCATCGTCCAAAGACTGGTCTTGGGCTTCATCTTGGGCGCAAAGGAGCCAATCAAATCCAGTGTGATAACAGATGAGGATGACAGCACCAACGCGGTAAGCGTGGAAATACTTGCAGAGAGCAGCAAAACAACAAACAAGCCAAGCATCGCGTCCGGAATGCCAACAACCGTTGTATTGGTCAGGATAGTAGGCATAACTTGATCCAGCGGCATCTTCCCGGCATTCACAAGCGCTGCCATGGTACCGGAACCGTCAGGTGCAGCAATCTTCGAAAGAATTACGCGGCCAAAACTGCCCGCAAAGTATGCCCCTCCGGAAATGATCAGTGCGAATAACGTTGAGATTACAGTCGCGCGCTTTACGCTCTTCTCATCTTTAATGGCAAAAAACTTATGAATCATCTGCGGCATACCCAGCACGCCAAGCGAAGTTAGAATCACATTGCTGAATAGCCATATTTCTTTGCCCGCAGGTGGCCAAAGCGTGTTCAGATTCGTTCCACCGACATCGGTGGTGCCCAGCAACTGCAACCCGAGGCTAACACCGCCAGCGCCCTTGAGCACATAGAAAACCACCGCCGCTATACCAACCAGCATGATCAACCCTTGAATAAAATCAGTTATGGCTGTTGCTTTGTAGCCGCCCGCAAACAGATATAGTGAAGAAAGCAGGGCAATACAAATTACACACCATGTATAATCAAAACCAAAAGCCTTTGTGATCATTACGCCTAATCCTTTATACACACTTGCACTATACGGGATCAGGAAAATGAATATAATCAAGCTGGAGATAATTTTGAGCAACTTGCTGTTGTAACGTTTCTCAAAGAAACTGGGGAGCGTACCCACCTGCAATCGTTCGCCAATCCGCCGTGTGGGTTTCGCTAGAACGAGCCATGCCACCAAACTACCGATCAGGGCATTGCCAATGCCGCACCAAATGGCTGAAAGGCCTACATTCCATCCCGTAGACCCGGCATAACCCACGATGATGACGGCAGAAAAATAACTGGTCCCATAGCTGAATGCGCTCATCCATGGGCCAATACTTCTGCCTCCAAGAAGGAAGCCATTGAGTGATAGGTTTTTCTTGTCCGTTAAGATGATCACCACGACCATCATGATCGCATACGCCGCTAAAACCACAAACTTCATGCGAAAATCCACCTTCCATCCTACTTCGTTCCCTGACCGGAAACACTACGTAAGTTATTATACGGGATTTGGTAAAAAAATCAACATAATAGTACAAACAAAACAATGAAAATGCATATAACTGCGTCGCATACAGCATATAATTTTACCGAAGATTCCTGACCCATGAATTCAGGATCATCGCCTTACTCTCTGAAGCCCATCATCGTTTTTCATTTTGATGCTTACCAACTGAATGTTGAATATCCTCAATAACCAAACGCCTCAAACGGAACGAAAACATTGACAAATGTACAGATTATTGTATGATAGAAAGTGATGCTCAAGCTATCGCATGATCCTGCAACGGTCAAGGCATCGCAAGCGGCAAAATCGCCGCTGTGAACGGAGGAACCATTGTTGGCGGAGGAAACGTCGGCACTATTGTCGCTTGAAAGCATGGATTCTTATCTTTCTCTGTTTGGGGCGAACGACCGTAATGTGCCAATTCTGGAGAGTGAACTGGGTGTTGCGCTCTCCTTGCGTGGCTCGGAACTGAAAATATGCGGCCATGAAGAAAATGTAAACATGGCAGTTCAAGTTGTTGAGAAGCTGATTTCATTATTACTTCGGCATGCGCAGGTGGATCGCACAACGTTGCGGTATGCTACAGCGCTAGTTAAGGAAGGCGATCTGGACAGCTTAGATGATATCGCCTTTGAGGTGGTAGCGATTACCCATCGAGGCAAGCCTATCCGCAGCAAAACGCTTGGACAATACCAGTATGTGAAGGCAATCCGTGACCATGAGCTCACTTTCGCCGTCGGGCCTGCGGGTACAGGAAAGACATACCTCGCGATGGCGCTTGCCGTAGTTGCCCTTCGCAATAAAGAAGTAGAACGCATCGTACTCACTCGCCCCGCTGTGGAAGCCGGTGAAAAACTGGGTTTCCTGCCTGGCGATATGAACCAGAAAGTAGACCCTTATTTACGCCCGCTGTACGACGCGCTGTATGATATGATGGGCGCGGATTCCTATCAGCGTTTGCAGGAACGAGGGGTATTGGAGGTTGCGCCGCTGGCATATATGCGCGGACGCACGCTCTCGGAAAGCTTCATCATTTTGGATGAAGCACAGAATACTACCCCCGAACAGATGAAGATGTTTCTGACACGGTTTGGTGCCGGCTCCAAGGTGGTTGTTACCGGAGACGATACGCAGACGGATCTGCCCTTTGGTAAACAAAGTGGCCTATTGCAGGCCGTTCAAGTGCTTAAAGGCATTCCGGAAATCGCCATCGTGAAGTTGACGCACTCCGATGTGGTTCGCCACGATCTGGTGCAGACCGTGGTGAAAGCTTATGAAGCTTTTGAAAGGGACCGAATTGGGAGGAATACGGGGCATGACGCCTAAAAAGCGCTCGGCTACAGCTCGGAATAAAAAAAGTCAGTTGTCAGCGGAAACCTTGTGGAAACGGCTTCGCTCCATTGAAGCCAAGTGCTGGTACGTGATCGGTGCAGGCACGCTTTTGATGATCACGTTATTTTTGATTGCCATTACGCCGGAACGTTACGATTTAAAGGTTGGTGACATCTCCTACACTACCATTACTGCATCCAAAGATGTGGTAGATGAAATCGCAACGGAACGCAACCGTGACGATGCAGCTCGTTCGGTAGAACCAACCTACCTGTATAAAGATGGCGTTACGGCCGATGTAATGCACAACCTTACTTCCGTGTTAACACAGGCGAACACCGTGCAGCAGTATGGCCAGAAAACGTTAGAACAGCATGCCCCGGGGGATTCGCAAAAACAAAAAGATTATGTATTTACCTCAGCAGAGATGGAATATGCCAAATCGCTTTTTACACTGGTTGCTTTGGCCGATTATCAGATTAACACCCTGTTGCGGGCAACCGATCAGGAAATGCTGGATTTGAATGAGAACATTACCACCGCTGTAGAAAACACAATGAACACCACCATTCGGGAAGGTTACCTTAACGAATCCATCCAGTATCTGCAACAGATCATCGGCTATAAAACGGATATGGCAATATTACAAAACGTGGTAACGCCGATTTTGCGCAAGGTTGTACAACCTAATATGGTGATTGACCAGGAAGCAACTGAAAAGCTTCAGCAGGAAGCACGAGATGCGGTGGAAGCCGTGTTATACAAGCAAGGTCAAAACATTGTGCTCTCACGAGAGCGCGTGACAGAGAATCAGCTTGCGATGCTGAAAAGTCTAGGGCTTTTAGATGATGAGAATTTCGACCTCACAATGTACATAGGCGGCGTGTTGTTGGTGTTGTTCGCAATGTCAGCTTATATCATGACATTGCTGCTTTTTGCGGTAGAGTATCTTCATAGCCCCAAAAAACTGGTCATCCAAATGATCATATTGAGCGGAACGCTGGCTTTGTGCATCGCAGGAAAGATGATTGATCTATACCTGCCACCGGTGCTATTAGGTACCATGATGATGACTGGCTTGCTCAGCATTGCCTGTGGCGCCGGTGCAAGCATTGCGCTTGCAATCATGGTCAGTTCCCTGATTGCCGGTGGCAATGGTACGTATGGCACTGAGATGGTGAACCTTCTTCTAACATCTGTTGTGAGCGGATTGGTTGCCATCATCGTTATCCGCCATAAACCCTATCGTCAACAGGTGCTGCTGGCCGGCGTCATCACCGCAATTTCCAATATCGGCATTATCCTCACAATCGGTTTTATGACGAACACTTCCATTCAAGACGTGTTTGAAAACTCGTTGTGGAGTGCCGCAGGCGCTTTGGTTGCTTCCCTATTGTGTGTTGGGTTTGATCCGCTGGTTGAATCCGCCTTTCATCTCGCTACCCCCAGCAAATTGTTGGAACTGAGTAATCCCAACCAGCCCTTGCTTCGACGATTGTTGATGGAAGCGCCTGGCACCTACCACCACAGTATCATTGTCGCAAATCTCGCGGAAGCCGCAGCCGAAGCCATTGGTGCCAACCCGCTGCTGGCTCGTGCAGGCGCATATTTCCATGATATTGGCAAGCTCAAACGTCCCTTATATTTCAAGGAAAACCAGATAGGCGAAAACCCACACGAGCATACCAACCCATACGTTTCAGCAGCCATTCTGACGGCGCATACCCGTGATGGCTTAATGATGGCTCAACAAAATCATTTGCCGGAGGAAATTCAAGATATCATTATCGAGCATCATGGCGATACCCCTGTGATGTATTT
>Ga0302286_10000716_pt1 | contig 26218 bp, 21 predicted proteins | sample III_Fen_E2_3_FD_198765 | JGI IMG/M metagenome (GOLD analysis project Ga0302286, IMG submission 198765) | Peat permafrost microbial communities from Stordalen Mire near Abisko, Sweden - III_Fen_E2_3 | ecosystem: Environmental > Terrestrial > Soil > Wetlands > Permafrost | place: Sweden: Abisko...
ATCCATTTTACAGATACTAATGGTCAGTTTTCTGGGCATTGCCACTACTTATATTTTCGGCACCTTGCTAACAGCCAATGGCAGCATCCGCCAGTTAAACTGGATGGCGCTTGTTGGAATGATCCTGAATGTAGGACTGAATTTTATCCTGATTCCCCACTTTCAGGCCCTGGGTTCAGCCTGGACCAGTATGGCGACTCAACTATTTACAGCACTGGCGCAAACAATTCTTGCAGTATCAATCTTAAAACTGACAATCAATTACCGCTTAATTGGCAAACTCATCCTGTTCGTAGGGTTTGTATTTCTTGCAGGCACTTTTAGCAGGCACATCAATACCTGGTATCTGGGATATGGGATAATGATCATTTCAAGTATAATGTTTGCGTTCATTACCCGTTTAATAAACCTGAAAGCCCTGACTCAGATCATCCGAAACGAATAGCTGCCATGAAAAGAAGGCTTATTCCTGAAGACTTGCTCAACGAAAACGAATTTGAGCTTCTGACCGAAGTCTCCCATCAAAATTTACGTGAGTTTATAGTGGAACAGATCCGCAGAGAAAAATACATCATAGGAATATACTCCGGCTACCAGGTAGTAATGATGCTGATATTTGTTTTTATTCTTACAAGAAACATCGTCCTTTCAATTAAGGGGCATTCCGAAGTACTCATCACCATTGGATTTGGAGTACTTTTCTCGCTCTCTGTGCTGATTATTATTCATGAACTCCTGCATGCAGTGGTTTATTTACTTTCAGGAGCCCGCAAGATTTCGTTTGGCTTCATCCTAAAGAAGTTCATCTTTTATGCCCAGGCCGATCGACAGGTTATTGCCTCCAGGGCTTTTCACTATGTCGCTCTTGCCCCGTTGGTCGTTGTAAAAATAATTTGCCTGGCAGGCCTCTTTGTCTTTTATAACATACCTCTGATGTATTTCTTTCTCACTGTGATGTGCCTGCATTCCTTATTCTGTGCCGGGGACGTGGCCATGCTGGCATTCTATAATTTACATCGGGGGAAGGAAATATTTAATTTTGATAACCGTTCTGAAGGAAAAACCTATTTTTATACCCGAAAAGCTATTTCTTAAAAAGTATATTATTTATTACGAATCACACTATGACTCTATTTCAAACCATTGTTATTGCTGTAGTTGAAGGAATCACCGAATTTCTGCCCATCTCTTCAACCGGGCACATGATTATTACCGAGAAACTCCTTGGTATGAATATAGACGAATTTACCAAGGCATTTACCGTGAATATACAGTTTGGAGCTATACTTTCTGTAGTAGTACTTTACTGGAAACGATTTCTGCAAAGCTGGACCTTCTATCAAAAGTTGTTTGTAGCCTTTCTTCCGGCTGCAGTAATCGGATTCCTTGCCGGAAATTTTATAGATAGAATGCTCGAAAACGTTTTGGTTGTTGCTATTACCATGTTCCTTGGAGGCATACTGCTATTGTTTGTCGACAAATGGTTTAACAATGCAACCCCGGATCAGGAAGTCACTTATCCGAAAGCATTAAAAATAGGTTTTTGGCAATGCATCGCCATGATTCCGGGAGTATCTCGTTCGGCAGCTTCCATCATCGGTGGAATGCAACAAAAACTCACACGGACCAATGCCGCTGAATTTTCATTCTTTCTGGCCGTACCTACCATGGCCGCTGCTTCAGGCTATAAATTGCTGAAATTAGTAACTGGTCCTACTGGAGTTAAGCTATTATCTGACAATCTAATTACTTTGATAATTGGAAATGCGATCGCATTTATTGTCGCACTCATAGCCATTAAAACCTTTATCACCTTCCTCCAGAAACACGGATTCAAAGTATTTGGCTGGTATCGTATCGTGGTTGGATTGATCCTGATAGTCCTTATACTGATGGGAGTAGATTTGAAGGTTGGGTAAAAATCCCCATGATTCCTTGATTCGCAAAAGAATTCTATCCTTTTGATGACGAAGGATGGAATCCCCATTTGCCATTGTCTTGTATGTTTATTGTATGCATGATCAACCCCCACAAACTTGATTTGAATCTGTCTTGTCCTGAAATCCTTTTTTTATTCTTTTCTGAAACCTTGAAGCCGGTTCAACGTAATAAACGGATAGTGTTTGGGCTTTACCATGAGTATAAAATAAGTATAGGATAAGTGTAGAATGAGTGTACCTTATGTGTTCCAGAACACACAAGGTACACACAAGGTATACTCAAGGTATACACAAGGTATACACAAGGTGGCATTCGGGTACGGCTCTTTCCCTTTTCGGACAAGGGGAATTGATGTAAAAAATCAGATTACTAATAGGATGGTTGAATAATTATAGCGCAGGAAGTAATGAAGTGTATGGCTGAGTGTCCACTCATAAAAATGGTCACCTGACGTAAACTCAGGTGACCATTTTGTATTGCAGAATATTGGTGTTTATTGAATTTTACTGATTGCAGTTTGTATTCTTCCAATCGTTTCCTCTTTGCCGATCATCTCAAAGATGGCAAATAAGTCAGGGCCGCTGCTGCTACCCACCAGGGCTAATCGGATAGGAACCATTACAACGCCAAATCCCCATTCTTTTTCGGTCATAAAGGTTGAGAAAGCTTCTTTTATTGGTTCGGCTTTCCATTCAGTAATTGTTTCGAAAAGTTCAGCAATAGATTGAAGCTTTTCATTGGTATCGGGCTTCCATTTCTTTTGGATGATCTTCTCATCATAGCTTTCGGGAGCCTGGAAAAAATAATGTCCCTGTTCCCATAAATCATGCACGAATTCACAGCGATCCTGAATCATTCCAACGATTTGTTCAAGGTGTTTCAGATCAGTAGTAATTCCTTTCCCGTTCAGGATGGGTAAAAACAGTCCGGCAAGTTCAGCAGGTGTTTTCTGTTGCAGGTAGTGACGGTTAAACCATTTGGCTTTGGCAGGATCGAATCGGGCACCTGATTTTACCACATGTGCAAGATCAAAGGCTTCGATCAATTCATCCATGGAGAAGAATTCCTGTTCAGTCCCGGGACTCCATCCCAACAATGCAAGCATATTTATAAAAGCCTCAGGGAAGTAACCGTCTTCACGGTAACCTCTCGAAATATCACCTGTTTCAGGGTCTTTCCAAAGAAGAGGAAAAACGGGGAACCCCATTTTATCACCGTCACGCTTACTGAGCTTTCCTTTGCCTTCGGGTTTCAGGATAAGCGGGAGGTGCGAGAATTGAGGGCGGTTTTCGGAGATACCCAGTGCTTCGTATAATAATATATGCAATGGCATGGATGGTAACCATTCTTCACCGCGGATCACATGGGTAATATTCATCAGGTGATCGTCAATCACATTGGCCAGGTGATAAGTAGGCATCCCGTCGGATTTAAACAAAACCTTATCGTCAAGCTGGTTGGTATTGAAAGACACACGACCGCGAATCAGATCTTCCTCGACAATATCACGGTTTACAGGCATCTTGAAACGAATGACATAGTGTTGCCCGCTTGCCAGTCTTTCCTCAACTTCCCTGGCTGAAAGGGTGAGTGAGTTTTTTAATCCATTGCGCGTATGCAAGTCGTAGGAAAAGACTTCTCTGCGGACTTCAAATTCTTTCCGTAGCTGGTCTAATTCCTCCGCCGTATCGAAGGCATAATAAGCTGAACCATTTTCGATCAGTGAATCGGCATATTTCTTATATACCAGCTTGCGTTCGCTCTGACGATACGGACCCAGATCACCCCCAAAACCGACACCTTCATCGGGGATAAGTCCGCACCATGTCAGCGCTTCGATAATATATTCTTCTGCCCCCGGAACGAAACGGTTTTGATCAGTGTCTTCAATGCGCAACAGAAAATCACCGCCATGCTTTTTGGCAAACAAATAATTGAACAAAGCTGTTCGTACTCCGCCCATGTGGAGGGGACCTGTTGGGCTTGGTGCAAACCGAACCCTCACTTTTCTTTCCATGATCATTGCTGGTTAAAATTTCGCTGCAAAGATAACAATTCTGAAGGTTGTGAACCGTTTATCATACGGCGTCACCTAAAAATTGCCTCTACTAATTCATATCAAGTACCCATTCAAATCTATTAACATGATTTTTAACAGGCTTCTTTGAAAATGATTTGGAAATAAACATATATCTATATCTTTGGAAATTATTTTCCCGTATCTATTCACTTTTTAATTTATCTAATGAAACGATTTTTTGCAATTGTGGCATTCATTCAGGTATTCCTGCCTGGAATCGTAAAGGCTGACGAAGGAATGTGGTTGCCCGCTTTGATTGAGAAACTTAACATCAGTCAAATGAAAAAAGAAGGATGCATGCTGAATGCCGAAGATATTTACAGCATTAATCATTCAAGCCTGAAAGATGCGGTTGTAGCACTCGATCACGGTTCATGTACCGCCGAACTAATTTCAGATGAAGGCCTGCTATTAACCAATCATCATTGCGGATTTGATGAAATACAGGAACACAGTACAGATACTCTTACTCACGATTACCTTCGAAATGGGTTTTGGGCCAGAACAAAAGAAGAAGAATTGCCTAATCTTCGTAAATCGGCTTCATTTCTGATTCGCTTTGAAGATGTGACGGATAAGATCGTGCCGGAATTAAACGAACAGATGACCAACGATGAACGAAGTAAAAAGGTTCGTGAAATCGCTACCAAAATTGAAAAAGAAGCCACCGGAGAAAACCCATATGAGGCCCGTGTCCAAAGTTTATACAACGACAATAAGTACTATCTTTTTGTTTACGAAACTTTCAAGGATATTCGGCTGGTAGGTGCTCCACCACAATCGATGGGCAAATTCGGAGGTGAAACCGATAACTGGATGTGGCCCCGTCATACCTGCGACTTCAGCATGTTTCGCATCTACTGTGGCAAAGACGGAAAGCCTGCTGCCTATTCAAAAGATAATGTACCCTATAAACCAAAATATCATTTGCCAATCTCGCTAAATGGGTATAAAACTAATGATTTTGCCATGGTATTGGGTTATCCCGGAGGTACCAACCGCTATAAAACTTCGTACGGAATTGAATTTACGGAGAAAGTGACCAATCCAATCCGCATCAAAGTTCGTGAAGAAAAACAACGCCTCATGCATGAATTCATGAATACCTCGCGTAAAAACAAACAAAAGTATTCAGCAAAATTTGCACGCAGCGCGAATTATTACAAGTACAGCATCGGTCAGAATAAAAGCATACAAGACCTGGACATCATCAATCAAAAGAAACAGCTTGAAACACAGTTCACAAAGTGGGTGGATGCTAATGCCAAAAGAAAAGAAAAATACGGTGACGCGCATAACCTGATTGCCAGTGCCTATAAAGATGTAACTGCGGCTACCGCATCAGAATACATGATGGAATCAATGGTTCGAGGACCAGAAATCTTTTATTTTGCCAACCGCACCAGGTCGCTTAAAGAGGCCTTACAAAAAAAGGATAAAACCCCGGAAAATGTCAATCTTGCCATTGAAAGAATTAAGAGCGGACTTGATGAATTCTTTAAAGATTACGATCCGGCAACAGACCAGAAAATTGCAGCCGCTCTTTTCCGTATCTATCAGGAAAATGTTGCTCCCCAATATCATCCGGCATTCTTCAGCACTGTAAGATCTAAATACGGCAACGATTTTGAGAAATACACCCAGGCAATATACGCCAAATCAATTTTCAAAAACAGGGAGAGTCTGGAGAAATTCCTTAAAGCCCCTAAAGCCAAAGTTCTCGAAAAAGATCCGATATTCCTGGCCTCAATCGATATTTTTAAAATGCTCAGCGTGATCAGTGCCGACAGGGATAAAAACATTGATGCGCTTGCTAAGGGCAACCATTTATTTGTCGGCGGACTCATGGAAATGGAAACCGACAAAAACTTCTATCCTGATGCCAATTCCAGCATGCGGTTAACTTACGGTACAGTGGGTGGCTATATTCCGCGCGATGGGGTTAAATACAACTATTACACTACCCTAAAGGGATATATTGAAAAAGAAATTCCGGGAGACGAAGAATTCGATGTACCTGCCAAACTGGAGAAACTCTATGGGGCAAAAGATTATGGCAGATACGCTGATGCTGACGGTGAGCTGCATACCTGCTTCCTTACAAATAATGATATTACTGGCGGCAATTCAGGCAGCCCGGTTATCAATGGCAAAGGGGAACTGATCGGCATCGCTTTCGATGGCAACTGGGAAGCCATGAGCGGTGATCTGACTTACGAGAATGAACTGCAGAAATGCATCAACGTCGACATCCGTTTTGTTCTTTGGACCATTGACAAAATGGCCGGAGCGCAAAACCTTATTGATGAAATGACCATTGCAAAATAACAAATGATTTGTATTATACCGGAAAGACCCGTAATTTGCGGGTCTTTCTCTTTTTAGCATAGGGATCGATTCTATCTGATAGAGATTGTTTGTCATTAATTGTCATTTGTTTCACGTCATTAATTGTATTTAGCCTCATATATCTCAATTCGATCAATGACAACAATTGACTATAAATGACCTCGACTTGGAATTTGGAACTTTAAACTTTGAACATTGAACATTACAATGTATACCGATGGTGCAGCCCGTGGAAATCCAGGTCCGGGAGGATACGGAACGGTTCTGCTTTCAGGGCAATTCAGAAAGGAACTTTCTGATGGATTCGAACTAACAACCAATAACCGTATGGAGCTATTGGCTGTAATAGTAGGACTCGAATCGCTTAAGATCGAAAATTCAACGGTAACCATATATTCCGACTCTAAATATGTAGTCGATGCGGTTGAAAAAGGATGGATATGGAATTGGGTTAAGATCAGGTTTAAAGGAAAAAAGAATGAAGATCTCTGGCTAAGGTTCCTGAAAATATACCCCAAACACAAGGTGAAATTCATCTGGATAAAAGGGCATGCCAGCATTCCGGAGAATGAACGCTGTGATCAGCTGGCCGTCGAGGCTTCCATGGAACCGCGTCTCAATAAGGATACCGGTTATTTGGCATGCTTGTAACCGGATACATGCAATTCGAATCAAAACACTATTTTTACCGTTCAAAAGCAAACCCGAATGAAGGTCATCTATATTATCTCTATTTTTTTGTATTCTATCTTGATTAAACTGGCTTCGCCATTCAATCTCAAGGCAAGGCAAATCAGCAAAGGAAGAGGTAAGGTATTTGCAGAACTTAAGGCTAAAATCAAACACGACAGGCCAATCATCTGGGTTCATTGTGCTTCACTGGGCGAATTTGAACAGGGACGTCCGATAATTGAAGCCATTAAGAATGAATATCCACAGTATCAGATATTACTTACATTTTTCTCACCTTCAGGATATGAAATCCGTAAAGATTATACGCTGGCCGATTACATCTGTTATCTTCCGGCAGACACCAAAAATAATGCCGAAAAGTTGATCGGGTTAGTACAGCCTGAACTTGTTTTCTTTGTCAAATACGAATTCTGGTACAACTACATAACTGAATTAAAGAAACGGAATATCCCCTTATTCCTGGTTTCAGCCATTTTCAGGGAAAATCAGTTGTTCTTTAAAAACTCGCTGTGGGGCAAATGGTACCGTCAAATGCTCTTCGGATTTGATCACTTTTTTGTTCAGGATGAACAATCGGTTCTGTTACTTGGCAAAATCGGAGTTCATAATGTGACAAAGGCCGGAGATACCCGCTTCGATCGTGTAGCCGAAATCGCCCGTAGCGGAAAGAATATTTCACTCGTGGAGAATTTTAAAGGCACTGACCAGTTAGTGGTTGCTGGCAGTACATGGAAACCGGATGAAGAATTGTTGATTCAATATATACAGACCCACCCTGGAACCAAATTCATCATTGCCCCACACGAAACTAAAAAAGCCAATATCGACCGGTTAATGATCCTGTTGAAAAATACTGCGATTTGTTATTCCCAGGCCACCAATGAGACCATTATTAACAAACAGGTGCTGATTATTGATACCATCGGATTATTGTCGGCCATATACAAATATGCTGATTTGGCTTACATCGGCGGTGGCTTCGGAGTTGGAATCCACAATACCCTTGAAGCGGCTGTTTTTGGAATGCCCATCGTCTTTGGCCCCAATTACCTGAAGTTTCAGGAAGCTACATCCATGGTGAATCTTGGAATTGCTTATCCTATTTCGGATTACAATTCACTTCAAACCATCCTGGAAGATTTACTGACAGATACAAAAAAAATGGATTCGATATCCCGGGAATGCATTAACTTTACCAATCAAAACCTGGGAGCAACAGGATTTATTTTAAACAAAGTTTTCAACAAATCCTGAACTCCGCTCCGTCCCAATTCAATAAAATAATAAGCTATTACAAACTGCTTTCATTCAGCCAATTTCCTGAATAAAAATCTTCTTTCATTCGAAATCCAATTCTCATTTCTGTCAACTTTTTCGATGCACAAAAATGCTAATATTCTATATATTAACATACTAACATGAGCAAGTTGATAACTTCTATAATTATTTATAAAATATGTATCCAATTTATATAAACTTAGACTTATATTGCATACAGCAAAAAAGAACAAACGCGGAATAAAATTCCATCACGTTTACAACCGATTACCAATTAATAAAGCACAAAATTTTTTTGATTATGACATTTAAAAACGTGGCAGTCGATCCCCTAAAGGGGAAAACAACCTTCTCCCAGGATGAAGCCTATAATGCTTCATTGGAATATTTCAAGGGAGATGACCTTGCTGCAAGGGTCTGGGTAAATAAGTATGCACTGAAGGATTCGTTCGGAAACCTTTATGAACTTACTCCCGACGACATGCACCGCCGCCTCGCTTCGGAAATTGCACGAATCGAAAAGAACTATGACAACCCAATGTCCGAAGAGGAGGTTTTTGAACTGCTTAAAGATTTTAAGTATATCGTTCCCCAGGGAGGTCCGATGACAGGCATTGGCAACGATTTTCAGATTGCATCACTTTCCAATTGTTTTGTGATCGGTAACGATGGAAATTCTGATTCCTATGGAGGCATCATGAAAATTGATCAGGAACAGGTACAACTTATGAAACGCAGGGGTGGCGTCGGACACGATCTGTCACACATTCGACCCAAAGGTTCTCCGGTTAAAAATTCAGCCCTGACCTCTACCGGCATTGTTCCGTTCATGGAACGCTATTCAAACTCTACGCGTGAAGTCGCACAGGATGGTCGACGGGGTGCCCTGATGTTGTCTGTTTCCATAAAACACCCGGATGCTGAATCATTCATCGATGCCAAACTGGAACAGGGCAAAGTAACCGGTGCAAACGTCTCGGTTAAAATTCATGATGATTTCATGAAGGCTGTTGAAGCCGGTGATAAATATACCACCCAATATCCAATCGATTCCAAAACTCCAAAATATGTAAAGGAAATTGATGCTGCGAGCCTTTGGAAGAAGATTGTGCACAACGCCTGGAAATCAGCAGAACCCGGTATTCTTTTCTGGGATACCATTATAAAAGAATCAGTTCCCGATTGCTATGCCGATCTTGGTTACAAAACCGTGTCAACCAATCCTTGCGGTGAGATTCCTCTGTGTCCTTACGATAGCTGCCGTTTGATTGCCGTCAACCTGTATGCCTATGTCGAGAATCCCTTTACCAAACAGGCTAAATTCAATTTCGACCTCTTCAAAAAGCATATCGGATATGCCCAGCGTATGATGGACGACATCATTGATCTTGAACTGGAGAAAATTGACGGTATTCTGGGCAAGATTGATGCTGATCCTGAAAACGAGGATATTAAGGATATTGAGCGGTCGTTGTGGTTAAAGATACAAACCAAGGCCAAGGAAGGACGCCGTACGGGTGTAGGTATAACTGCCGAAGGCGACATGCTTGCCGCACTTGGTCTTCGCTACGGGAGCGATGACGCCTCCGATTTTAACGAAGAAATCCACAAAACAGTTGCTCTTGAGGCCTACCGCTCGTCAGTTGTTATGGCTAAAGAACGCGGTGCATTTAAAATCTACAGCACTGAGCGCGAAAAGAACAATCCGATGATCAAACGTCTGCGTGCTGAAGATGAGCAATTGTATCAGGATATGGCCAAATACGGACGCCGGAATATTGCCTTATTAACGATCGCTCCGACTGGATCCACCAGTCTGATGACACAGACCACTTCCGGAATTGAACCGGTATTCATGCCTGTGTATAAACGTCGCCGGAAAGTAAATCCCAGCGATAAAAATATTAAAGTCGACTTTACCGATACAGAAGGTGATTCATGGGAAGAATATGTGGTGTTCCACCATAAATTCAAAGAGTGGATGGAAGTAAACGGTTTCGAGCTAAAGAAAAACTATCCCGAAGCCGATCTGGATGCGCTAATTGCCAAATCACCATACTACAAAGCCACCTCGACCGATGTCGACTGGATGAACAAAGTCCGTATGCAGGGGAGAATCCAGAAATGGGTCGATCATTCGATCAGCGTAACCATAAACCTTCCAGCCGATGCCGATGAGGATCTTGTAGGCAGACTCTACTTTGAAGCCTGGAAAAGCGGGTGCAAAGGGGTGACTGTTTATCGCGACGGCTCGCGCTCAGGCGTTCTGATCTCCAACAAAAAAGAGGAAGAAGAAGTGGAAGTTATACCTGAAACCGTCTTCCCGACAACGCGACCAACCGTTCTTGATGCTGATGTGGTTCGGTTCCAGAATTCAAAAGATAAATGGGTTGCCTTTATCGGAACCATTGATGGCCGTCCATACGAGATCTTCACCGGTTTATCTGATGATGAGGATGGTATTTTATTACCACGCTCAGTACAGAACGGGAAAATCATAAAAAACGTCAATCCCGATGGATCTAAACGGTATGATTTCCAATACACGAACAAACAAGGTTACAGGACTACCATCGAAGGACTGTCTTACAAATTCAACCCCGTATTCTGGAACTATGCTAAACTGATTTCAGGAGTGCTGCGTCACGGAATGCCAATTCACAAGGTCGTTGACACTGTTACCAGCCTGCAGTTCGACAACGATACCATTAACAGCTGGAAAGCCGGTGTTGCACGTGCGTTGAAGAAATATGTACCCGATGGTACCATGTCGGAAGGTGCTGTCTGCGGCGAATGTGGTTCTCCTAACGTAACTTACCAGGAAGGATGCTTAAAATGCCCTGACTGCGGAACTTCTAAATGTGGTTGATTATGAGTATTTGATTTTACACTTTATTTAATCTATAAAATACCAGAAGGCCGTCCCACAAAGGCGGCCTCTTTTTTCACCCCTGAAAACGAAAGACAATCTTACAAAATACCATATAGTCTAAACAACTCCTATGCTACTATATGTTACATGAATTCACTTTATAAAACTTTAAAGCATGAAAAAATTAAAATTAGCTTTTACACTTTTCTTAACCTTGTTTGCAGTCAGTCTCTCTTATGCCCAGGACTGGTCAAATACAGCCCGGTTTAAAGACGCGAATGCAAAAGTCGGAATACCTGCCGCAGGCGAAAACCGGGTGGTATTCATGGGTAATTCCATTACTGAAGGCTGGATTAATAATCGTCCAGAATTTTTTACCGGTAAGTCCTATGTAAATCGTGGCATCAGCGGACAAACCACTCCCCAGATGCTGGTTCGCTTCCGGCCTGATGTAATCAATCTCAAACCGGCAGTTGTAATCATTTTGGCAGGTACGAATGATATTGCAGGAAATACAGGCCCTTCAACATTGGAGATGATCTTGGACAATTTAATCTCAATGGCCGAACTGGCAAAAGCTAACAAGATTAAAGTTGTTCTCAGTTCGGTTTTACCTGTCTTTGATTACCCCTGGAAACCGGGTCTCAATCCTGCTGATAAGATAATTGCACTGAACCTGATGATTAAAAATTATGCAGACAAGAATGGTATCATTTATGTGGATTATTTCACACCCATGGTCGATGATCGAAAAGGACTTAAAAAAGAATTATCCGGCGATGGGGTTCATCCCAACGCAGACGGTTATAAAATAATGGAACCTATTGCTGAAGAAGCGATTAAAAAAGCACTAGGGAAGAAATAATTACTTAGGGGAACATTCCCATCTGTTTTACTCTGAATCAAAACAAAAATACCCTGAGGTTGCCTGATAAAGGCAGCCTCTTTTTTTCACCTGAATACTGTATCACAACTCTTCTATCCAATAATTCGCATTCAATGGTATAAATTTCCTTTCTGTTATCTCACCCAACCGCACGGAGTCTGAGCTGAGTCTATACCAGACAATATCAAAACCCCAAATCATGCGAAAATAATCCATACATTTTTCACACCTTATACGGATTAAATTGAACAATCATTGAACGTAGTTCGAATATTGTCCGAACAATCTCCGAATAATCGCTGAGGATGGTAAGATATAAGTATGAACCTGGCATAGCTTTGTGATGACAAAATAAAAGACTGAATCAGTAAATGTCCACGGCCGGGATTCGTTGTCCGATGAAAGTATATAAAGCTTGCTTCGAGGTGATTAACGATTGCTCCCTGAAACAAATATACGCATAAACTCCATGGTTATTAAAATATATCCGGTAAAATTATTTTACATTTTCTCCTTCTCCAGAACACTTTTCGTTTGATTCTATTATCTTGTTTAGGCGCCAATGATTAACTGGCTGTCAAAAAACTAAGCATCATGATTTCTGAAAGCAGCCTTGAAAAATTGAAGATATTAGCCGGAGCAGCCAAATACGATGTATCGTGCGCTTCGAGCGGAACCAAACGAAGCAATACGAATGCTGGTATCGGAAATGCAACGGCATGGGGTATATGCCACAGTTTTACTGAAGACGGACGCTGCGTTTCATTGCTTAAAATCATGCTGAGCAATCATTGCATTTACGACTGTGCATACTGCATTAACCGTAAAAGTAACGACATTCCCCGGACTTCGTTTACTTCGGAGGAAATAGCCACCCTTACCATTGAATTCTACAGGCGGAATTACATCGAAGGACTGTTCCTCAGTTCCGGGGTGTTACGAAATCCTGATTATACCATGGAGCGTATGGTTGCCGTTGCTAAAACCCTGCGCACCGAACACAGATATAATGGATACATTCACCTGAAGGCCATACCGGGGGCCAGTGCTCAACTGATTGCCGATGCAGGCCGCTGGGCTGACCGGCTGAGCGTAAACATTGAAATCCCCACCGAAAACAACCTGAAACTGCTGGCTCCTGATAAAGATTTCAAAAGTGTATTTGAGCCCATGAAAATCATTTCAACCCATATTCTGGAGTCGAAAGAAGAACGAAAGAATCACCGCAATGCGCCACTGTTCAGTCCATCAGGGCAAAGCACTCAGCTGATTATCGGGGCAACCGATGATACGGATCAGACGATCCTGAAGTTGGCTTCGGCACTTTATTCCCGTCGCGATCTGAAGCGTGTTTATTATTCGGGATATATCCCTGTAAATACATATGACACCCGGCTTCCGGCTCTCATTACTCCCCCACTCAGCCGCGAGCACCGCCTCTACCAGGCAGACTGGCTTTTAAGGTTTTACGGATTCCGGAGCGATGAAATTGTCAACGCCCAAAATCCTAATCTCGACCTTGAGCTTGACCCGAAAGTAACCTATGCCCTGCGGAATCCACAGCTATTCCCGGTTGATATCAATACTGCCGATCCATTGATGCTGCTTCGTGTTCCGGGTATTGGAACAAGGTCGGTTCCGCTGATTGTGATGGCCCGTAAACATCAAAGGCTGAATTCGTCCCACCTTCAAAAAATGGGAGTAGTAATGAAACGGGCAAGATATTTCATAACCTGCAACGAACTACGATCACAAAACATCCAGGATCTAAAACCAGAAATAGTCCGCCAACTTTTACTCGAAAAGAAATCGATTGGAACTGACGGATCCGTTCAGTTGAAACTGTTTAACCCCATGATGCCGGCTTTGAGGTAAGGAGTGCGCAAATAGTTCGGGATGCGAGCTTCAAGTTCAAAGTTCTAAGTTTAAAGTTCAAAGTTTAAAGCCAGGGGTTACGTGATGTAATCCGTAATCCGTATCCCGACCTATGAAACATGGAACTTGAAACCTGAAACTTTGAACTTGAAACTTGAAACCCGAAACTTGAAACCCGAAACGTTGAACCTGAAGCTTTTAACTTTGAACTTGAAACTTGAAACTTTGAACTCTCACTCCTCATGAACATCTTCTCTTTTGATACTACCTTTGAAGGATTGCTGACCATGGTTTTTGAAAGCTACAGGCTGAATCAATTCCCCGATGAGATCCTCTGCGGAGAAGGAAGTCAAATCGTATTGTTCGGAGCTACAATCACGATAGTAACCAATAACCATAAAGCAGAACGGGTATGGAAAGGGATCATCTCACACTCATCGGAAGAAAATGCCCATCGTATTTACCGTGTTTTTCTTTCCGGCCTGCCTGATACCCCTCTTTTACTGGTGAAATACATCCGACTGATTATTGATTCGGCGAAAAATGAAGAAACAAATTTTGCTTTGCCGGTCGTTGTTGAGATAAACAAACTCCATCAGAAAGTATGCAGTGAAGCACACCGCATCAACGGATTTGTACGGTTTCAGAAAACCAGTGAAGGTAGTTATTACGCATCCTTTGCTCCGCTGTATGATGTGCTTCCGCTGTGCATTCCGCATTTCAGGGACCGTTATGCCGATCAACCGTGGATTATATACGATCTGAAGCGCAACTGTGGCTTCTGGTACGATCTGAAAATGTCTCGCGGGTAGTTTTCGACGATTTGAAAGTCAATTCACAAAACGGTCAGTTACACTCTTCCCTTTTGGCTGAAGACGAAAAGCATTTTCAGAAAATGTGGAAACAATACTACCAGAGCATTTGCATTCAGGAGCGCAGAAACGACAAGGTACACCGGCAACATCTACCCAAACGATTCTGGAAATACCTTCCGGAGAAGGGGGTGATTTAGAAATTAAGAGTCCCCTGTCTGGCCAGCAGCCTTGCGAATTCCAGCTTCAAGTCATGAAAAGACATACTCGTTTCTTTTACTTTGTGCCTGGCCACAATTCCTGACAGTATTTCATAGGTCAAGTCAGGATATTTGATTTCAAGGGGAACCGAATGCTTTACCCAATCAATCAAGTCGGGAACTCCTTTGGAAAAACTCGAAAGTACCTTGATCCCCATGGTTTTCAGGAATGCTGCATTGCAATATTGCTCATACTGTTTTTTCATGGGTATCACACATAGCTTCTTCCCCATGAAAATTGCTTCGGCAGGACCTTCAAACCCGGCTGTACAGATCAATCCCGTACAGTTCAGAAAGCTTTGAGTGAAAGCATCCAGTGAGACCGGATGAAAATGAACAGATCCTACCGTATAATTAGTTTTCGAATGTTTGGAAAAAACCTGCCAGTCGGTATCCGGTACCCTGGATAAGACATCCTGAATTTGCTGATCGCTATAGGCGGGTAAATACACCGTAAAATAGGGTTGAACGGTTGATTTAGCATTTCGGATGTCCTGACGAATGACAGGAGGGAATATATCAGGAGAGAAGGGACTAAAATTAAAACCGTACTTATGACTTACCGGGGCATAATGGTTCAGAATAAATTTACCAACCAAATCATTGAAGTTTGGCTGAGGCGCTGAAGGGTGCAGTACTGCATTCTGATGACTCAGGCCAATGCAGGCCTTATTTCGAAGCCGGCAGGCCCATGCGGATACAGGTTCGAAATCGTTAATTACCAAATCGTATTGATTGAGAGGAAGATTTTTGATATCTTTAATAAATTGAAGGACATGCATCTTTTGGATAGTCTTCAGAATATCAACACCTCCGGATTGCCCGATCAGATAACTCATTCCAGCGAAACGGTAATCAATTTGAAAGGGCACTTTCAGGTCGGACTGAGTGCCGCTAACCAGAATATCAGTGTCAGCAATTGACTTCAGTATCGGTACAATTTCGGTAGCCCTGGCAAGATGACCATTTCCTGTTCCCTGTATGGCGTATAGAATTCGCATCAATTAATAATTATTGATTATTCTAAGATTCATATTCCAAAATTTAAAAGAAACTTGCGACTTTCATTTCTTCCAGGATTGATTTGTATAACTGTTTTTTATCCGGAATATAAAGCTCATCGTCGGATGATTCAGGCTCGTCGGCCTCTGAGTCTGACTGATAGTAATTCAAAGACCAGTTTCCATCGACACATTCAGCAGCAGAATAATGCTCCACCCAATCACCACAATTGATATACCGGATGGTTCCGTTATCGGTATGGACAGATTTATCAACGGGAATATGGGTATGCCCGCAAATGACAAGATCTACGTTTTTGCTTATGGCTGCATTGGCAATAGCCTTTTCAAAATTGGTCAACACTTCATGCCTTTGTTTAATCCTGTCCTTCATTGATTTATAAAGAATCATTTCCTTGCCGCTACATGCTTTTATAAATACATTAATCATCCGATTGAAGAGTGTGAGAAACCCATAGGCTGCAGCACCCAATTTGGCCAGCCATGGTGAATGATGGATGATGTGATCGAAAACATCCCCATGAAAAATCCAGACTCGTTGTTTATTGACCGTGAGTTCCAATTGGTTTACGATGCTGAAATTACCCAGATGGGTATTGTTGAACTTTCTGAACACATCGTCGTGGTTGCCGGTTATATAAATTACCTGAACGCCTTTTTCGATCATTTTTACGATTTGACGAATCACTTTAAGATGCACTTTAGGGAAATAGTTCCTGCTGAATCTCCATGAATCAATGATATCGCCATTCAATACAAGCCTTTTAGGCTGAACTGACTTTAAATATTTGAGCAAGGGTTTGGCTTTACAGGCAAGAGTTGCCATATGGAAATCGGAGATAACAGCAATATCTAATTTTCGAATAGCAGGTTGCATCATGCTTTGCGCTTATAATTCGAATGCAAGTAGTAACTATTTCATTACAGGAAGATTAATATTTAGTGAAAATATAATTAAACTTCGGGTGGATCAGGTAACCAGTTATAAGGACAATTATACAACCCGATTCTCCCGGAATAAATTATTGCAAGACTCTTTTAGACAAAACAACCAACATGCCTTCCCCAATTTATTTTCTGTTCGTTTCGTAGCTGAAAATTTCTTCTGAAAGAACTTTCACACCGGGGAAGTATATAATCCAGCAAAAATCATTGGTAAAAACGATCCGTTTATATCTTAATTCAACTATCTTGCAAAAATTTTTTTCAGTAAACCAATAAATTGATTGAGGATGCCAACTAATTTTTTCAATCAAATAGCCCACGAATTTGAAAGACCCTTTCAAAACCCAGTGTTGGTATTTGCTGTCATATTGTTTATCATCCTCTTATCCCCGATCTTACTTCGCAAGCTAAAAATTCCAGGAATCATTGGATTAATTATATCCGGCGTGGTCATCGGGCCTCATGGATTAAACGTACTTGAACAAAATTCGGCAGTCAAGCTTTTCTCCACCATTGGCTTGCTATACATCATGTTTATAGCAGGACTTGAGCTTGACTTAAAAGAATTTCAACGGAATAAAAATAAAAGTCTCGTATTTGGTTTTCTAACCTTTGCGATTCCATTACTGATTGGGTTCCCTGTTTGCTACTATTTTCTCGATTTTAGCGTGACCGCCAGTTTATTGATTTCGAGCATGTTTTCGACCCACACCATGGTTTCGTATCCCATTGTAAGCAAGTTCGGGATTTCAAAGAATGAGGCGGTTGCCATAACGGTTGGAGGGACCATTCTGACTGACACCTCGGTACTTATACTTTTAGCGGTTATATTAAGTTCAAAAAACGGGAACCTGGGTCTATCATTCTGGGTGCAACTGGTTGCATCACTGGCCGTGTTTTCGGGCATCATGTTCTGGATCATTCCCAGGGTAACCGCCTGGTTCTTTAAGAAACTGGAAAGTGAAAAAACCTCGCATTATATTTTTGTGCTCTCCGTCGTATTTTTTGCGGCATTCCTTGCAGAACTTGCAGGTGTTGAACCAATTATAGGTGCATTCGTGGCTGGTCTGGCCCTGAACAAGCTGATCCCCTACTCGTCGACACTGATGAACCGGATCGAATTTATCGGTAACTCCATCTTTATCCCCTTTTTCCTGATAAGTGTTGGCATGCTTGTGGATATTTCCGTTCTTCTGAAAGGTACGACGGCATTAATCATTGCCGTTACCTTGTCACTTGTGGCATTGATTGGCAAATGGTTTGCAGCCAGCGCAACCAGCATCATTTTCAGGTATTCGGCTGACCAGCGTAAACTCATCTTTGGATTGAGCAGTTCTCACGCTGCAGCCACCCTTGCGGTAATACTCGTCGGATTCCAGACCAAAATCATTGGTGAACATGTTCTGAATGGGACTATCTTATTGATACTTGTGACCTGTCTGGTATCCACACTGGTTACCGAAAATGCCTCACGCAGAATTCTTACAGCAGAAAAAGATGAACCTGATTTAAAGAATCCGACATTGGACGATGAGCATATCCTGATGCCTATTGCCAATTTGGAAAACATGGAAATGTTGCTCGAATTTGCCGTACTCATAAAAAACAAGAAATCGCCCAACCCGATTACTATACTATCCGTTGTTCCGAACAATGAGGAAGCCGAAAAGAACCTAATTACAGCAAAGCAAAACCTGCAGTCACTCTTAAAAATGGCTTCAGCCAATGAAACCAAGATTAATATTACGGTTACCATTGATTACAATATTGCTGGGGGCATCATCAGGGCTTCACGCGAGGTAATGGCCGATGCCATTATGATTGGATGGCCCGGAAAAACCGGCTTGATTGAAAGGTTTATTGAAACGAAAACGGCTTCTATCATTTCAAGGACCAGCAAGGCCATTTATATCTGCCATTTTGAATATCCGCTTATCAACCACAAGAAAATTGTTGTGGTATGTGCCCCGTTGGCTGAACTGGAACCCGGATTTGAGATCTGGCTACTAAAGATTTTAACCCTCTCCAAAGAGCTTAGTCTGGATATTTTCTGCTATTGCAACACCAATACCAAAGAGGCAATCAACAGTCATTTCATCCATCGAAAGGTGAACAGTGGGTTTTCGTTTACCAGGGAATTTAATTTACCTGATCTGCAATTGCTGCAAACGTATGTTTCAACTGAAGATTTGCTCATCTACATTGCTGCCCGCCGTGCATCAGTGTCGTATGAAATCTGCATGGAAAACATTCAGGAAAAGCTTGAGAAACAATTCACCTCGACCAGTAAGATCATTATATATCCAAGAACTTATCATATCGACAGCAAGTACACTGAATATGGTGATATTAATTCTGAGCCATTAAATAAGGGATTTGAGAAGTTCAGGGAAATAGGCAGGGATTTGGGTAATCTTTTAAAAAGGAAGTCCCCTCCAAACCTCTCACAAAAGGGGAAGCTTTAAAGCCCAACCCCCTATCTGCTTGAGACGGCTAGCCTCTCAGCCAGCTGGCGGAATGGAGCAAGAATGGCTGCCCTAATTCTCGGGGATAGTATTTCAAATTATTAAACGGATCTCACATTTATTGCATTTTTAAGCCTCCTCTTGTGAGGGAGGTCTGGAGAGGGCTATTAAAATAAAGGCCTCCAATATACGGAAGCCTTATGAGTTAAAACTTATTTCCAAAATCGGAAAAATAAATGGTCCCGATTACGCGGGGCCTGAAAGTTCAATTTACAATAGTGATCAAGCCACTTCCATTGCAAAGGCATTGGTAAGGATATCAGGATACATCTCCCTGAAATTATCGAAACACCATTCCTTTAGATGCTTGATTTCTGAATCATTCATCCAGTTAATACACTTTGTCAATTCTTTACGGAATAAATCCCGGCTAAAACTAACTTTGGGTAAAATAACTTTTGCGTACTCTAACATTGTTTCTGCTTTTGTGTTTCTAAATTACTGTATGAATATAACCCTTTTATAAGATATAATTGTATGTCGATTATCATGATTAACACAGTTTAACCTGAGTCACCAGTGTTTTAACAAATAAGGCATTGAATGACAACCGGATATCAGTTTTTTAGTTAAATCTGTTTCAAAACATCTTTAATGACATAATTATATAACACAAAATTACAGTTAATAAATTACGATTTTGATCCGATGGAATTAATAAAACCTGACACTTTCAGATCAAGTGTACCCGCTCCATCCAATGCTTTCACAAATGCACTTCCAATGATTGCACCGCTGGCATACTGACAAGCGTTCCGAAATGTTTCTGCGTTAGAAATTCCAAATCCAATCAATCTTTGATTCTTCAGCGAGAACGAATTTACACGTTCAAAATAACCTTTCTGAAAGTCGGAAACAGTTGATTTTGCTCCTGTTGTGGCATTACTCGAAACTATATAGATAAAACCGGTCGAAGCCTGGTCGATTATCCGGATACGCTCTTCGGATGTTTGAGGGGTGATCAGGAATATATTGTGGAGGTTGTGGGCTTCAAAAATTGTTTTAAATTCTTCTTCATAAACGATTAAAGGTAAATCAGGAATTATAAGCCCATCAATGCCTGTTTCATCGCATTTTTGACAAAATGCCTCCACTCCGTACTGAAGCACCGGATTGATATAACCCATCAGAATAAGGGGAATTTCAACCGATTGACGAATGTTTTTCAGTTGTTCAAACAACTTACTCACACTCATTCCATTTTTCAGGGCAATCTGGCTGCTATACTGGATCACTGGTCCATCGGCCACCGGATCTGAAAAGGGCATTCCGATTTCAATTAAATTAACCCCATTTGCTTGCAAGGCCTGGATTATCGGTAAGGTATCGTCCAGATTCGGGTAACCGGCAGTGAAATAGACTGATAGTATTCCTTCTTTTTTCTCCTGAAAAAGTTTATTTATTCTGTTGTTCATGATTTTTGTTGTTTATTGGTTTCTGTTGTTTGGGCGATAATTGAGCGGGTGTCTTAAAGTCACTCGCTCAATTATCACTTCAATAACCAAAGTGATTGAGATAGATTTCCATGTCTTTATCTCCTCTTCCGGAGATATTAACCACGGTCACTTCCTCAGGCTTCAGTGGAATCTTTTTGAGGGCAGCCAGTGCGTGAGCCGATTCCAGGGCAGGGATGATGCCTTCCAGTTGAGTCAGTTCAAGGGCCGAATCAAGAACTTCATCATCGGTTGCCCACATATATTTAGCGCGTTTGGTTTTGAACAGATTAGCATGCATGGGTCCTATTCCCGGATAATCCAAACCTGCTGAAATCGAATAGGGCTCAGTGATCTGACCATCCCTGGTTTGCATCAGGATAGAACGTGAACTGTGTAAGACTCCAGGTGAACCAAGGGTCAGGGTTGCTGCAGTTTCATGTGTATCGATACCTTTGCCTGCTGCTTCAACACCAATCAATTCCACATTTTCCTGATCCAGAAAATAATAAAAAGCTCCGGCAGCATTGCTTCCACCCCCAACGCAGGCAACCACCCTTGTGGGATTTTCGCAGCCGGTCTGTTCATCGAGCTGCCATATGATTTCTTCGGAAATAACCGATTGAAATCGTGCCACCATATCGGGATAGGGATGCGGACCAACCACGGAACCGATGATGTAATGCGTATCTACCGGATTGTTTATCCAGTCGCGCATCGCTTCATTGGTGGCATCTTTCAGCGTTTGGTTGCCACTCAGTGCCGGAATCACTTGGGCACCCAGCATACGCATTTTCTTCACATTCGGGGCCTGACGCTCCACATCGACAGCACCCATATAGACAATACACTTTAGGCCCATCAGGGCGCACACCGTGGCCGTTGCCAGACCATGCTGACCTGCACCTGTTTCAGCGATAATGCGATGTTTACCCAGCCTTTTGGCTACTAGGATTTGTCCGATAGTATTGTTGATTTTATGCGAACCGGTATGATTCAGATCTTCGCGCTTCAGAAAGATATTACTTTGATATCTTTCAGAAAGCCTTTTGGCCAGATACAAGGGAGATGGGCGACCTGCATAATTCTTCAGAAGATCAACAAATTCCTGTCTGAAATCGCGCGAGTTAATAATTTCAAGGTACCTCGTGCTCAGTTCTTCAATATTCGGCACCATCATTTCTGGGATGTAAGCTCCACCGAACTCGCCGTAATAACCTTTTTCGTTTACCTGGTAATTCATATTTGATAAGATGTTAGACTTTTGATTTTAGATCACAGATCTGATTTTCGTGATAAACTCATTTACTTTTCGGACATCCTTCAATGCCGGACTGATTTCAAAACCACTGTTGATATCAATACCGAACAACATGGGATGCCTGAAATTCGTGATTGTTTCTATATCCCCGGGGCCAATACCCCCACTGAGGAAGAACGGAACATCACCTTTATAATTATTGAGCAGCCACCAATTGAATTTCATACCGCTACCACCGGGCAGAAGCCCTTTAGTATCGAACAGAAAATAATTGCACGCTCCTGAATATGCACTCAACGTTTCGAAGTCGAACTGCTCATCAATAGAAATGGCTTTGAATACTGTATGTCCTGATTTCTTAATATTCGAACAGTATTCCGGACTTTCGTGGCCATGTAACTGTATCCCGTTCAAATTCCAGTCCTGACAGATTCTAAGTACGTTATTTTGACTGTCATCCACAAAAACACCCACTTTTTTTACCGTTTGAGGAATGATATCTAAAACTTCGACAGAAGTGTCCATACCAACAAAACGTTTGCTCATAGGATAAAAAATAAAGCCAATATAATCAGGCAATGCAGCAACCACTCCTGAAATATTATCAGGATCGCGCATTCCGCAGACTTTTATTTTCATTTCACTCATTACTTACTTCAATTTCTTAATAAACTCAGCACAGGCATTGCCCGGATTATCTGTTTTCATGAAGGTTTCGCCAATCAGGAAACCTTTAAAGCCAACCACCTTCAATTGAGAAATGCTTTCTGGATCAGAAATGCCACTCTCAGATATTTTTAAGAATTGTTCGGGAATCAAAGCACCAAGGAGAACAGAGGTTTGAATGTCCACCTCGAATGTTTTTAGGTCACGGTTATTTATACCCACCAGATCAACTAGTGGATTAAGTTTCTCCAGCTCATCTTCACTATGAACCTCAACCAGGACTTCCATCCCGATTTCTTTGGCCGTTTGAGCAAGTTCGAGCAACAAGGACTTGCTCATACTTTCAGCAATCAATAAAACCACATCTGCGCCATGAGCTTTGGTTTCGTATACCTGATAGGGATCGAGGATAAAATCTTTCCGCAGAATGGGAGTATTTGGATTTGCCCATCGTGCCTTTGCAAGATCGTCAAATGAACCACCAAAGAAAAAATTATCCGTAAGCACGGACAATCCGCAGGCACCTGCCTTGATATAGGATTCGGTAACTTCAGAAGCTTCAGCCGAATTACTGATTACTCCCATTGACGGTGATTTTGTTTTAAATTCGGCAATCACTCCGCTCGCCCCTTCAGCGAGAAGAACTGCCTTTAAAGAGTTAATCTTTCTCTTAAAATAAGGCGATTCTTTCAGTTGTTCCAACGAAACTTTACTTTTTGCTTCCGCAATTTCAGTTCGCTTATTATTATTTATTTTGTCAAGAATTGTCATATTGAAATCCTAAGTATAAAGTTATGTATTTTGCCCGATCATTTTTAGTCATTCATTGTCGTTGATTCATTTATGGTAAAAATTAAAAGACGTGAAATAAATGACTATGAATGACCATGAATGACTTGAAGTCCCATCAATTTATTAAACGCTTCCAATGCTTTTTTACTTTTCAGCGATTCGGAAGCCTCAGCCACGCAATCAGACAAAGATCTCTCCGGAAATAGACATTGTATGCCTATAGCGGTGTTGGCAATCACCACATTCATCTGAGATTTCATAGCATTTCCATCCAAAACACTTTTGAATATTTTTGCAGCATCTTCGACAGTTTCTCCACCGAAAAGTTCATCCTGAGAAACCGATTCAAATCCAAAATCTGCTGGAGTAAGATTATCTTCTGTCCGGTTCGATACAAAACGGGCGTCACCGGTAAGTGAAATCTCGTCGTAGCCATCCAAACTATGCACGATCACGTAATTCTGACCGCTTTGTTCGAAAACCTGCTGATAAAGATCCATGACTTCAAGATTGTACACACCGACCAACTGATTTTTTGGGAACGAGGGATTGATGATTGGTCCCATCATATTGAAAAGAGTTTTTACTTTCAGGGCTTTACGAACAGAACCAACACTTTTCATAGCCGGATGAAACAGCGGAGCATGAAGAAAACAAATTCCGGCTACCTCCACTTCACGACGTAATTTGCCTTGGTTATTGCTGAATTTATAGCCAAAGTATTCAAACATATTTGATGATCCACTGATAGATGATAGTCCGTAGTTGCCGTGTTTGGTCACTTTGATGCCCGCCCCTGCCAGCACAAAAGCACTCAATGTCGATATATTAAAAGTATTTTTTCCATCCCCACCTGTACCTACCACATCAATCGTATTGTATTCAGAAAGATCGATAGCAACACACAAATCGAGCAATGCTTTCCTGAAGCCTGCCAATTCATCAGCCTTGATCTTTCGCATCCGAAAAACGGTCAGAAATGCCGCAATTTCGGCATCAGAATACCGCCCTTCTGTAATATTCACCAGCATCTGATGAGCTTCCTCTTTACTCAGGCAATTCCCTTCAAACAAGTAATTTAAGGTATCTTTCATTTCTTCCAATTTAAACGTTACGGTGTGCGGGTTATGTGTTTCGCGGGTTACGTATTTTCAGTAACCGGAAACCTATACCCCGCAACATTTCCAGTATATACTTCCCTTCCTTATTTCTTCAGCCAGTTCGCAATGATTCTCTCGCCAAGCGGTGTAAGTACCGATTCGGGGTGAAATTGTACTCCTTCGACATCAAATGTACTATGTTTCATCGACATGATCATTCCCTTGTCGTCGTAACTGGTAACCTGTAAACAATCAGGCAGACCTGCAGAATCGACAATCCATGAATGATATCGACCGGCCAGAAAGGTCTCAGGGAGACCTTCGAACAACACTGTTGAAGTTTCGGTCTTTGTAACCGGAGTCGATATGCCATGCAGGACGCGGTTCATATTGGTGAGTGTACCACCAAAAGCCTCACCAATGGCCTGATGTCCAAGACATACTCCAAGAATGCTTTTGTTAGGAGAATACCTGCATATAATGTCAAGCAACAAGCCAGCTTCAACAGGAATTCCAGGACCAGGCGACAGTACTATCTTATCATACTGATCCAGATCTTCCAATGCGATTTCATCATTTCGGAATACATCAACCGGCAATCCTGAAAGCTTTTTAATGGCATGCACAAGGTTGTATGTGAACGAATCGTAATTATCTATGACTGCTATTTTCATGTTAAATAAATTTCAAGTTACAAATTCTTAAATTTATGTATTTTACTTATTATTAATGAGTCATTGATGACCAAAGCATTCTGAAATCAGCCAATGACAGTTAATTAATCTCTTTCCCAATTTCAAGTGCTTTTTTCAGTGCAGCCAGTTTGTTATTGACCTCCTGAAGTTCATTTTCTTCCTGAGAGTCGGCAACAATTCCTGCACCGGCCTGGTAGAAAAGGGTATTTCCCTTACTCAGGAAAGACCGGATCATGATGGCATGATTTAGCGTTTGATCAAAACCAAGGTAACCGATACAGCCGCCATAATAGCTTCTTCGTTGATTTTCATAAGTATCAATAAGCTGCATGGCGCGATGTTTTGGTGCTCCAGACAAAGTGCCTGCCGGGAATGAATTCCCCAGAACTGTAATCATGTTTGTATTTTCAGGCAATTTGCCAGAGACTTCCGATACAAGGTGAATGACGTGCGAGAAATACTGAACCTGACGGTAACTGTCAACGGTAACATCGCTGGCATTGCGACTCAAATCGTTGCGGGCCAGATCAACCAGCATCACGTGCTCGGCATTCTCCTTGGGATCGGCGCACAAACGTTCAGCCGACCGGCGGTCTTCATCATCGTTTCCGGAGCGTTTGAATGTTCCTGCAATAGGGTTAATAATTGCCCGGTCCTTTTTAATTCTTAACTCGGCTTCAGGACTTGAACCGAAAATGCGATAGGTTCCATAATCGAAGTAAAACAAATAAGG
>Ga0302286_10000723_pt1 | contig 26088 bp, 12 predicted proteins | sample III_Fen_E2_3_FD_198765 | JGI IMG/M metagenome (GOLD analysis project Ga0302286, IMG submission 198765) | Peat permafrost microbial communities from Stordalen Mire near Abisko, Sweden - III_Fen_E2_3 | ecosystem: Environmental > Terrestrial > Soil > Wetlands > Permafrost | place: Sweden: Abisko...
TAGGAAGATACTCCTGTATGGGTTGTTTCCCCGTAATGAAATTGGCGGCTTTCTCCCCCATCAGTCCAAAGTCAATGCTTATGGAGGAAATTCCGTCTTTAATCACTTCCAGCACAGGTTCATCATTCAGGGCAATCAGGCCAATCTCACTCCCCACCTTCAATCCGGCCATATCCGCCGCTTTAATTATCTTCACCAAATCCTCGGGTAAAATACAGACATAAGCGGTCCCGGCTTCTACCCCCTTCCAATCAGACTCTTTTCGGATTACTTCGTACTCAAATTTTTCTGTTAAACAGAACTTTATAAAATATTCTATCGCACTTACCGGGTGGCAAAGCTCTTCCGGAAAAACAAAAGTCAGTTTTTTATATTTCTTCAATAATTCTCTGCCCTGATTCAAGCAATTAAAAAACGCTTGGTTGAAATCCTGGCAGAGGTATGAATAATCCGTTTTCTCAAAATCCCCGAAGTCAAGCAGCAATAGCTTTGAGGAAGGAATGGCAGTCAGAGTCTCTGAAAAATGGGTATTCGAAAAGTTCATTATCACATACATGCTGTATTTGCCAATGCTTTCGCGCACGATCGTTTCGAACAACCGTTCGTTGTATTGATGGAATATCAGGTCTACTTTATAGTTTTCAGGCAGATTAGCCGTAAACCTCCGGTACAGGTTTTGCTTAAAGGAAGAATACGTATCGAGCAACAGCAATACGTGGTTTACTTCCCCGGTAACAAAATATCCTTTTTGAGGAGTAGAATCAATGAGCCCTCTTTTTTTTAATTCATTATATGCCTTGAAAACGGTGTCGCGCGACACTTTATGCAACGAACTCGCTTCATTAATTGACAGCAAATTATCACCCTCCTTCAATCGTCCCTGCATGATAGACAGACTGATTCCATCAGCCAACGATTTTATTTTTGATGTGGAATTTGAAAATATAATTTGTGGCATAGGCAATTATTTATTCAAAATTTCTCTGACTCTGTGGACTCTAAAAGCGTAGAATGCGATAAATACAAAGAACGGAATAGGTGCCAAAAATCCGATTGACATTCCATAATGATCGGCAATTAAGCCCATCAAAGGAGGAAATACAGCTCCACCTACTATTGACATGACCAGGATAGATGATGCTCTTTTAGTCTGCGGTCCCAAATCTTTTATTGCCAATGCAAATAGGGTTGGAAACATTATTGACATCACAAAGAATACAGAATAAAGCGATATTAAAGATACCCATCCTAACTTCATGCTCACCACCGGTAGTAGAATAGCAGCTATAATGGCACAAATACCTAGTATTATGGTCGGCTTCACCAGCTTCATCAAATAACTGCCGCTTATCCGTCCAATCATAAATAAGGCAAACCCGATACTTAAAAAGTATGGCGCTAACTTCACATCAAATCGGGGATGTTGTCCTGCATCAGTAACAAAATTAATGAGGTAGCTGAAAATCCCTGTTTGTGCAGCCACGTATGAAAATTGAGCTAAGACACCAAGTACAAAATGGGGTTGTTTTTTTAGTGGAATGTAAAATGATGGTTTGTCTTCTGCTGAAGAATCAATAAACCCGTGTGCATGCACTTCATCTTCTTCACTAATTTCAGGAAGTTTCAAACGCATAAATACAAATGCGACTGTCAGGACTAAGAATCCAATGGCCAACATAGGTAAAATGGTAGAATAAAATTTTTCTCCTTCCACATTGCTGGTGCCTTGGTAAATGTATAATGCAATAAGAGGTCCCAGCACCCATGCTAATCCATTGAAAGATTGAGACAGGTTGATTCTTCTTTCTGCTGTTTCTATGGGTCCTAATTTGGTAGTATATGGATTTGCAGCCGTTTCAAGAGTAGCTAACCCGCATCCTAAAAGGAACAGACACGTCAGGAAAACCCAGAACGATTCAAATACAGCTGTGCCGGCAATAAGCAATGCCCCCGCTGCAAACAAAAATAAGCCCAATACGATTCCTTTTTTATAACCAAAACGCTTCATAAACATTCCCGCCGGAATTGCCATGCTGAAATAGGCGCCGTATAAAGCAAATTGTATAAAACTCGACTGCCACTTATGTAAATGGAGAATCTGCTGAAAATGTTTGTCTAAAGTATCTAACATTCCATGAGCAAGTCCCCACAGAAAAAACAACGAAGTGATGAATATAAACGGAAGTTTGTATTCTTTAGTAATCAGTTTTGGGTGTGACATAAAGTAAGTATTGGTATTTAAGAGTATATTTTCGCTTTATTAAAGTTCCTTTTTTCGGAAGAAGCAGCTCCGGGGTTGGCCAGTTGAAATTTTACTATAAATCTCCTCCATTCAGCCAGAATATTGAGTATTGAAAGAGCTGTAAAAGAAGTATCCCCGTCAAAGTTCGGGAGAGTTTTACAATCATAAAAAAATCGGTTCTCCAGGGTATTAATATCAAAATCTAAAATGCCTGCTTCTCGAATTCCCTGAGGAAATTCGGGCTGCCGGTTAGCTTCTTTGTGCCAAAATTCAGATTCCTCAATCAGGTGTGGATCATTTTTCAACTCCAAAGTATGACTGTATCCTTTCGTTGGTTCTGAAAATGGTGATACAGGAGATCCTTCATTCTCAGTTTTAAGCTAATAAGTTAAGATTTTAATACTAAAAATTGATCAAGCCCGTATCTATGCTGAACTATGCTGCAAAAATAGAAGTATCTTTTGGATATAAAATGAATAATTTTCATGTTGTACAACACAATTAATCTCTAAACAGCTGTTTTGATTAAAAAACAGTAGAAATAACGCGGCATCCACACTAAAATGTCAATCGTTAACAAGTTCCGGTTCTTTTCTTTTTCTGGAGCAAGTGAACCTTTGTTTACTCCTTTTTTATGTGCGTGTAGCAACGAAATGGAAGCTTCATTCAACGCCATACACCCCGAACTGCCGGGACTTCACCCTGCCGGTCGACCTTCCCTCCCATCAGATTTGGGTACTACTGAACCTACTCTGCATCCACAAGTATGCATAAAAAGGGATTAGTGAGACTTAACTGAGGGTAAACTGAGGGCAAGAAGAGGTTTACCTCACTTTGCCCCCTCTTTACCCTCACTTTGCCCTCTCTTTGCCCTCTCTTTGCCATGAATGAGATACGGGAACACACAACGGTGAAAGGCATTCGTTAAAACATCAGTTAAACAATACGAGTATCTGGATTAGGAAAGGTTAACGAATGGTCGAAACGAATGTTTCTATTTCCTGGACGTATGTGGGCAGAAAGCAGGATTAAGGGCAGGACTAACTGCCCCGGGTTAGGTTTTTTTTAGTGCGAAATCTCTAAATAAAATAGAAATTCACAAAGAATAGTTGAATATTGAAATTAATTCAAGGAATTACAACAGATCAAAAATTACTGGGATTGTTTCTTAAAAGAACGTCCTCATTTCTCCAGTTCCATTTTAATTTGTATCATTGCAAAATACTTCAGGATTGCACCGGACCATAAGCTATTCTGCTCGTATTCAGTTTTTAACAGAGAGCATCCTCCGGAACAGGACTTCGGAAAGAGATATTAATCACTAAAAATAGTGGAACCGCCCCTTAAAATAAATCAGATTACTGATTACAAATTTAAACACCTCTCGTCTTACATGATACAACAGGTTATATTCAAGAGCAATATCAGCTAAAATACTCACTTTCAGACGATATCAATGATCTCCTTAATGTATGGATTTATTTCAGAACCATCAGTACCGGATAAAAAAAACGAACTGGATATTCACCCGGAGACTAAAATGTATGTTTTCATTGCTTAAAATTCAGAAGTGTCGATTGTGTATCTATTGAATTTGAAAGAAAATCTCCGGAGAGGGGAAGTTGTCTAATTAGAAAAAGAATATTAAAATATTAATGACAAATTTAAATATCAACAATATAAGCTTCGGCTTATTGAATCTTAGAACAAATAATATGAAACAAATCTCGTTAAAAAAAACCCGTTTAATGTTTGCTCTGGCAGTCTGTCTGCTATTTGCTTCGTGTATAGACGGTTTCAAGGACGACTGGACTTTCTCGTCCGGTGTCACGAACACAACATTGGTATCGCCCGATTCGACGAAAGTCGTTTTCTCGAAAAACACACAAGGCGATTTGGTGGTAACATGGCCCGTAGTTTATGGCGCAGGAGGGTATCAGTTTACATTGTATATTGTTGATGACCCGAACAATCCGGTAGCTGTTGGAGTTGAGAATGACGTCATCGATGGTTGTTCAGCCACTCGCGCGCTTCAGGAAGATACCAAGTACAAGGTGGTTATTAAAACCCTGGGGAATACCAAAGTGAACAACAAAGATGCTGAGAAAGTGGCTACTGCACATTACAGTACACTTTTACCGGCGTATGCTGTCATTCCGGATGGCACTGATTTGTACCAATATTTCACCAGCACGGCAATACCTGATTCGACACATGAATTGGCCTATGAATTGGTTGCGAATGGAAAATACACCCTATCCGGACCAGTTGATTTTCAGAAACACTGGATTACATTACGCGGGGATAAAATACACCATCCAACCATCACCTATGGCATTTCAGGTAGACTCCGCACCACTGCAGGATTTACGTTGAAATACATGGATTTTGATTGTAATGCCATGCCTGCTGATGCAACTGATGCGGCTGTATTACTCCTGAGTGCAAGTCCCGACCCTGCAATACTCAGTTCCACCACTTACTACATTATCCCGAAAGATATTTTCTTTTACTCTTGTAAATTCTCTGGTATCAACAGACGTCTTATATTTGATGCAAACGTAAAATACTGTTTGACGAATTTATCCATTAACAATTGTATTGTGTCTCTCAACGCACTGAACGATGCAAGTGGAGGTATTATTTATATGCAGGGAGGTTTTGCAAATACGTTTACAATTAAAAACAGTACTGTATGGGGCAATACCCGAACAATAGGATATTTCCTTCGATATAACAATTCAGCACGACCCGACCGTGCTGGTTTTCCCAATGCAAGCATTAATTTCTTTAATAACACATTCTATAATGTCGCCTATTCAGGTCCACAATTTGCAAACTATCCTGGGATGAACAGTGCATTAGTCAGGTTGAATGTTTCACAAAACATATTTTATGATTGCGGTTTGGGTGAGGTGATACGCAGACTATCAGTTCAGAGCTTTAACATGGTAAGAACAATTAATAATAATTGTTATTGGTATAACGGAGCATACCCTGAATTAGCAGAAGTTACGAATACTCAATGGGGCGACAAGAGTGGCACTGGGTATGGGGTAGATCCTGGATTCACTGACCCCGCAAATGGAAATTTCACAACTAGTGATCCGGCTATTATTAGCCATAAAAGTGGAGATCCACGCTGGTTACCCACGACTAAGTAAACAGGATTAAACAATAATTTGAGAAAAAACATGAAACAATATCGTTATATATTAAGTTTGCTCCTGGCCCTTTGTTTTCTAATGCCTGCCATGGCGCAACAAGCTAAAACAATCTCAGGGGTTGTATTAGATGAAAAATCGGAACCTGTTATCGGAGCAAACATACTCGTAATCGGCACAAAACTGGGTGTAGTCACAGATTTGTATGGTAAGTTTACTTTAAATAACGTACCATCAGGACAGAAATTCATTCAGGTTTCTTACATTGGCTATCAACAACAAAATATTGAAATAACCGATAAAAAGAATTTGACAATTAATCTTCAAACCTCAAATTCAAATTTGGATGAAGTGGTAGTAGTAGGTTACGGGACACAAAAGAAAGCACATATGACCGGCTCAATTGTCACCTTATCGGCCAAAGAAGTTACCGACATAAACACTTCCAACCTGGCAACAGCACTCAAGGGTCAGATGAACGGTGTTAGTGTAAGCGGGGGCGAAGGTCGTCCCGGATCATCAGCAAGTATAACCATACGTCAGTCGTCAGTTGCTACAGCATTATCGAGTGTATCGGGATTTGTTCCAACAACAGGTCCATTGTATGTTATCGATGACTTTATTACAACCGAGGCAGCCTTCAACAACCTGGATGCAACTATGGTTGAAAGCATTACCGTTTTGAAAGATGCATCAGCTGCAGTTTATGGAGCCCGTGCGGCACAAGGAGTCATTCTGGTAAAAACGAAACGTGGTAAAGAAGGTGCTCCAAAAGTATCGTACAGCGGTCAGTTTGGGGTGGTGGATGAGATTTCGCGTCCTAAGATGCTAAGTGCCTATGAGTACGGTAAAATATGGAATAGCGTAAAGGGAGTCTTTGATCCTACCAGCACTACCAAACTCAACGCCAGAACAGATTTATTTCAGGCAGACGAATTAGCTGCCATGAAAAATCTCAATTATGATTTGTTAGATCGTGAATGGAGTTCTGCAATGACTCAGAAACACAGTATCAATTTAAGTGGAGCCACAGATAAGGCAAATTATTATGCGGGCATATCATACATGAATCAGGATGGAAATATAGGTAAACTGGATTACAACCGTTGGAATTACCGGGCAGGTCTTGATGCAAAAATCACCAATTCTTTAAAAGCCTCGTTACAGGTTTCCGGTGATTACGGAACAACCACAAATGCATACAGCAATGTAGGTTCTTCGACCGGGGATAATGATTATAATTATTTATTAACCCACCCGCGTTATATGCCTGACAACATTAACGGATTAGCTTTGGCATCGTACGGTATCAGTAATAGTCAATATGAGGTTGCCCAGTTATATAATTACAAGAGCATTCAGGATCTGGGAGATTTCAGTAAAAATATGAGTCAAAACATGACACTTAACTCATCGATTGAATATGATTTTGGCTGGAGTAATATTTTAAAAGGACTTAAGTTAAAGGTATCCTATTCAAAAAACATTGGTACAAATAAAAATAACACCTACGGTACAAATTATTCTTTGTACAAAATCAATCAACGTGCCGGTACCGGTAACCACCTCTTCACAGGTGATGGTTTGGATCTATTAAGCAGCAATCTGACATCAATCACCGTAACGAACGGCAACATTCTGAGCAGATCGACAGATAGATCAGATAGTTATCAGGCTAACTTTGTAGTTAATTATGCCCGTAGTTTTGGTAAACATGATGTGAGTGGATTATTCACCATTGAACGTTCTGAATTTGAATCTGAAACTTTGCTGGGATCAGTGACTAATCCCTATACTTTTACCAATTACCAATCTAACGGAACCGATAACGGTACAGCAGCGACAGTATTTACCCGCTCGGAATCCGGATCATTATCCTATGTAGGTAGATTAAATTATGCTTATGCGAACAAGTATCTTCTTGAGTTTTTGCTTCGTTCGGATGCGTCCTCTAACTTTGCACCTGAAAATTACTGGGGATACTTTCCTTCACTATCGGCAGGTTGGGTACTTTCTGAAGAACCCTGGTTTCAGGATAAAATCAAGGGCATTGATTTTTTGAAACTCCGCGGATCGTTTGGATTAATGGGTAAGGATAATACTAAAGCCTGGCAATGGTTGACAACCTATAATGTAAATCAGGACAAAGGAGCTATTTTTGGCACAGGAACAACGACATCATCCGGATCGCATATTGGAGTACCCGATGCAGCCGTAAACCGCCTTGCACATTGGGATAAAAGTTACCAATCCAATTTCGGAATAGACCTGAACACATTGAAGAGCAGACTGAGCGTAAATCTGGATGGATATTACAATCAGAATCGTGAAATATTTTCAACTAAGCAAGGTTCTGCCAATTATCCATCAACTGTCGGAACACAAGCTGCTGCTGAGAATTATGGATCCATTGATACTTACGGTATAGAACTATCATTAGGTTGGAAAGACAATATTACGAAAGATCTTAAGTATTGGATTAAAGTAAATACCGGATACAGTGACAACCGAATACTGGTTGCACCATGGCCGGCTCTCATTACATTTGATGACATCCATCCCAATCAACGTTTGGATGTAGGTAGCTGGGGATATGAATGTATTGGAATGTTCCATAATTATCAGGAAATTGAAGAATATTTCGACAAATACAATATTAAAAGTTACATGAAAATGACGAAAGATAATGTTCGTCCCGGCATGTTGATTTACAACAATATTCGTGGTTCACAAAAATCGGACGGAAGTTATTATGGTCCAAACGATCCAAACGATCCAAAAGCAGGCTACGTGGATGAAAACGACAAAGTCTTGATTTCAAACAGGAGCAATCCCTGGGGTTTTACAGTCAATATGGGTGGCGAATGGAAAGGTTTTTCGTTTAACACACAAATTGGAGCAAACTGGGGTGGATATACTTATTTACCGGGAGATGCACGCGGTATTTCAAGTTTGGTTTCAACCGCCAGTGGATATAACGTAATGGAATACACGAATCTTCCGTCATACTTTGCAAACAATATGTTTGTATACGAAAATGTACTGGATAATCAAGGGAATGTAGTTGCTGAAAAAAATCAAACGGCTAAATATCCTAACCTGCGCTACAGCTCTAATAGTGAACAGTCTACTTTTTGGAGGATAAGTGCGACTTCGGTTTCAATTAAAACTCTTACATTGGCTTATTCCTTACCTAAAAGCTGGATCAAAGCTGTCAGTATTGAAAGTTGCCGTCTTAATGCTACGGTTCAAAATGTATTGAGCCTTTACAATCCATATCCAGACAGTTTTATAGACCCCATGTCAGGAACTTATGGAAGGTATCCAACTTTGAGAAGAATTACAATTGGTGTTAATGTTTCATTCTAATAAGATAAAAATGAAAAATATAAATAAATATTGTTTGAGTGTCGGCTTAGTTGTAGCAGCAACACTCATGGCGGGATGCAGCGATGATTTTTTGAAAGAAAAGCAAGATTATTCGCGTGTTACAGCTGCTATTTACAACGATTATGCTGGATCAAAAGGAAGAATTAACGATATCTATGCATTGTGCCTTCCCAAGTCCAACACCGACGTTTCTTATGACAATCCAAGCACAGGGACAGCAGATCTTTATGCCACTTCTACGCTAGAATACGGTGGGTTATCTGATTTTGTCAGCGATAACGTCATGACAAATACAACCGTTCCTGATTTTTTCTTTAGCGAAGCAAAGACTTCCCGTTCTCCTTGGGGACGTATCCGTAATTGTAACGATGCCATTGAAGGCATTACATCTGGGACTTTGTCTGACTCTCAGAAAAAAGAGTTACTTGGACAGGTCTATTTCTTCCGGGCATGGACCTATTATCGTTTAGTTAAAGTATATGGTGGTGTGCCCATTGTGGATCATGTTCAACTTCCATTAGCAGGTGCAAGCGGAGGGCTTGATTTGGCAATTAAGCGTTCAACAACGAAAGAATGTATTGAATTTATATGCAAGGATTTAGAAATAGCAGCCTCTTACCTCCCCTTAAAGTGGGATGATAGCAACTGGGGTCGTGTAACTGCAGGGACTGCATTGGCTGTTGAAGGGAGAACGCGATTGTTATATGCGAGCCCATTATTTAACCGTGGAGATGATGCATCGCGTTGGCAACTGGCTTATGAAGTTACTAAACGTGCTGTTGATACACTAAAAGCAAGCGGATATTTTGGATTGGCTTACCTGGATAATCCGGGAATTAATGCTTCTGGTTGGGCTAAAATGTTTACAGACACAAAATCACCTGAAGGTGTTTTTGTATCCCTTTACAACAATTTGGCTCCAGCAACTAATGGAACGGCAACAGAGATGAATAATACCTGGGAAAATTCAATCAGACCAACCAATACAGGTGCGGGAGGCGGTAAGGGAACAACAGCTGAGATGGTTGATGCATTCCCGATGGCTAGCGGTTTGCCTGCAACCGATAACGATAAAAATGCCATTAATAGTTATGATAAAGACATCTTCTTTAAAAATCGGGATCCCCGCTTCTATCGTACATTTGCATTCCCGGGTGTTCAATGGATCTTTAGCGGAATGCCTAAAAAGTCAGTATGTCCATACACCCCGGGGACAAAATACCAACTTTGGAATTATGCCTGGTATGAGACAACAACCAAACAGGCTGATGAAGAACTTTCGGGATATGGTGCCGATAAATTAGCCACCAACTACAAAGGAGTTTACATTCGTAAGAAAACGGATGATCTAGCTATAAATACAGCACCATTATATGTGTATGACACCTTAACCTCTACACCATTCAAACGAAGTGCAGCTCCCTATATGGAAATACGCTATGCTGAAGTATTACTTAACTTTGCAGAAGCAGCTTGTGGAGCAAATCAAGGTGGTGAAGCCCTGGCGGCATTACGTCTGATTCGTCAACGTGTAGGATATACCGGAAATTGCGGGCTGGATGATGCATTGGCAAGTAACAGGGCAGCACTTTTTGCCGCCGTTTTGTACGAACGTCAGATAGAGTTAGCTTATGAAGGAAAACGATTTGATGATATGCGCCGTTGGTTGCTATGGGATGGTGGCGTCGGACAAGGAACTCTGAAAGACACATGGGCACTTTCCGGTTTTGGAGGTAATACATGTACTTACCTTGGGGTTAAGCCATTGAATGGTCAACGACGTACCGGATTGGAGTTACGCGTATCGAGTTCAGTTACGGGAGGAGGTATTGCTGCTGTTGGAGATGCAAATGATCCGATTATTACCAATAAAACAATTAAACGTCCTCAGGCTTGGAATATCAGCGAGAGTAACGTAGCCACTGCACAACTTCAGAAAGACAGTCTTGAAAGTTTCTATCGTTATAATCTGACCCGTAAACAAAGAATGATTGATTCAAAAAATAAAGTGATTACCTACCGTCCGGAATATTATATTATTGGATTGAGGAGTAGCGCTCAAGTCAACAATAGCACTTTATTACAGACAATTGGCTGGACAGACGCACAAAAAGGAGGCATGGGAACATTCGACCCATTAGCCGAATAAGCACTTATGTGATGATGCAAGAGCATTTATAAACCTTATATTTAAATTCCTGCAGATGCCACAAAAAAGTAGATTGATTTATCAATATTCTTTTGGCAACTGCGGGAATTTGTATTTATATACAATACAAATCACAAACACTCTAATTATCAAGCATGAAACACAAGTATTTACTTCTTATAATAACTGGCTGGTTGATATATTCTGTCAATGCATCTTCTCAGGTTTTCAAATATATTGTTGCAACAGATGGTTCAGGTGATTACACCAGCATACAATCAGCGTTGAATGCATGTCCCGATGGACAAACCAGCATGATATTTATCAAAAATGGGACTTACAACGAACAAATTGCATTGGGTACAAAGCAAGTAGCTTCTACAAAAAAAATCAGTTTGATTGGCGAAAGTTATGGTGGTGTGCTTATCACCCACTCTCAGTCGCGGGCTTCAAGTGGTTCGCCGACTTACGAAGATGTATGTACCGTTAAACTTTTTGCAACTGATTTATACGCCGAAAACATAAGTATTCAGAATGCTGCCGGAGCTACGGGTATGGCAGAAGCCCTCTATACCGCAGGCGATCGTCAAATATTCAGGAACTGCAAAGTATTGGGATACCAGGACACGTATCGTTCTAAAAAAGGGACACGCGGATACTTTAAGAATTGCTGGCTCGAAGGAGCAGTAGATTTTATTTACGCCGGAGGGACTCTTTTCTTTGACGATTGTACCATTAATTGTGTAAATGGTGGAGGCCATATTGTAGCCCCGGAAGACTCCTATACTACTAAAGCATCATCTGTTCCAGGAAAAACATTAAATCTGGGTTTTGTATTTCGGAGATGTAACATTACGGCCAATACCGATGTAGCAATCAATAGTTATGATTTAGGTCGACCCTGGAACACCAATGCCGGGGCATATTATTTAAACTGTACCCTTGGGAAGCATATTAAAGCGGCTGGTTGGGCTACTATGGGAGGAAATGAAACGACTGCCAGCTTTGCCGAATATAACAGCCTGAACCCGGATGGAACATCTGCAAGTGTAAGCGCAAGAATCAGCTGGAGTTTCCAGCTTCAACAAGCTGATGCAGAAAGCATATTAACGCCCGAGAAGGTTTATTCCACTGTTTATACTACCACTTTTGACCCCGTAACAAAAAGTACACCTACTGCAAAGCCTGAGAACCTGACTATAAATGGATCGACTGTCAGTTGGTCGGCAGTTGATGGGGCGATTGGATATATTGTATACAAAGATGCGAACTATATTGGCTCGGTTACTGGAGCTAGTTATGTGGACAATTCGGGTAGTACCGGTACATACAGCGTAAGAGCTTTAAATCCGATTGGGGTACTCAGTGATGCTTCAACCCTTGCAACTGCCCTGCCTGATGTTCAGAAGGAGAACATTGGAGTCACTCTAAATCATCAATCAATTACTCTCAATCGTTGTGTAGAAAAGATGCAGTTGGTAACTACAACAGGCAATATTATTGCCCGGAATACAAATGAATCGACATTAGCACTTAACAATTTATCTCAAGGAGTCTATCTCTTAAACATTTACGACAAAGGCCTGAGTTTTACTAAAAAAGTAATTTTAGGTACAGAATAAAGAAAAAGTAAATTAGCAAGTTGATATTAATTACTCCACCTAAAATACCAATTTGTCGCACAAGGTATAAAACATAGTATCTATTTTTGTTTTAATTATTTATCTAATATAACACAATGAAAAAATTTCAAACTCATTTCATGCTTACCCTGCTGTTTTTGGCAGCAGTTTCAACGTTTGTAGATTCTCAGACACCAGCCTTCCCAACAGCAGAAGGTTATGGAAAATATGCCAAAGGTGGCCGGGGAGGGAAAGTAGTATTCGTAGATAATCTGCAAGATTATATTTCATACAATAGTCTGGAGACGCCTATTCCCGGAAGTTTTCGCTGGGCATTAACACAATATCCGGGTGAACCTCTTACAGTATTATTTCGCGTATCGGGGGCTATTAAACTCAAACCCTATTTAACCACTTCAGGAACCACTGTAACAAATAGAAATGACATTCGCTGTTCAAGGGCTAATCTTACAATTGCCGGTCAATCTGCGCCCGGAGAAGGGATTTGTATCCGAAATTCAAAGCTAAATTTGGGTGGTTCAACCGACTTAATTATTCGCAATATACGTTTTCGTATCGGAGAAAATGCTGCAGACAGTAGTTTTCTTCCCGGAGGATCAGTAGGCTGTGAAAATGCACTTCGTGTTATATTTGACCATTGCAATTTTGGATGGTCAGGTGAAGAAAACCTTACTTTCTATGACAATCGTTATACGACCATACAATGGTCAATGTTTCATGATGCACTTTATGATGATGGCCATGGCAAAGGTGTCAGAGGATATGGGTCACAAACCGGTGGTATTTGTGCCACCTATCATCATAACCTGTGGACGAATAACGAATCCCGTTCACCACGCCTAAACGGAGCAAGAACCAATAATGAAACGAATGTGTTTATTGAATTTTTAAACAACGTTGTATACAACTGGGGAAGTTCCGGTGCAGCATATGGTGGAGATGTTAATACGGGTGACCGTTCGCATACCTGCAATTTTGTAAGTAATTACTATAAACCAGGACCGGCTACACCATCGGGAAATAAGTATTTCTTTACAAATTATATCGTTAATGGCGCTACCATTCCAAGATGGTATCTCTCAGGAAATATTATGGAAGGTTACCCTACTATAAATTCGGATAACTGGAACGGATTTACATGGAAATGGTCGGGAACAGCCGGATCGGTACCACTACCAACAAAAGCAACAGCAAGTTCTGATACGTTACTTTCACCACCTTCCAAAGTAGTGTATAATAGTGTCTGGGTAGGATATTCTCCTTACAAGACGAACATTCAGAGTGCAACTGACGCGTATAATTCCGTTCTTTCTAAAGTAGGTACTATCAACAGAGATTCTGTAGAACGACGCGTTATACGCGAAGTAAAAAACGGAACTGCAACCTTCAAAGCCTCTCGTGGTTTATGGGGAATTATTGATAGATCATACAATGCTGAAGGTTACATACCTTATGCAGCAGCTGTTGCCCCTACTGATACCGACAACGATGGGATGCCTGACACCTGGGAACTTGCCAATGGATTGGATTCGAATAATGCAGAAGACCGCAACCTGAAAACTTCGGAAGGTTATACAGCCCTGGAAGTTTATCTTGCCAGTCTGATGGGCGAGAATATTGTTCATAATTTCACAACAGCCGTTAAGGAGGTGAAAAGTTTTAATGTGAGCATAGTTCCAACCACCGTAAAAAAAAACTTTCAGGTGATAAGTGACAATCCTTTGCAATCTGTGAAGATTATCGACCTGACAGGTAAACAAGTAATGTTTAGTTCATTGACAGAAAATAATTCTGTAGATATGTCTAATCTTATTGAAGGCTGTTATTTAGTTCAGATTAAGAGCCATTCCGGAGATACCCAGCAATTTAAAATCATAAAAAATTAAAAAGGATCTATCAAACAAGAAGATAACAATTCTATTTCAAATAAATTCTAAGAGAGTGGAGATATTGATAAAGCATCATATCTCCATTTTCTGTGTATATTTGCACGGACATTTTGAGTACAATAGGCTTCATATGCCGTCTTAATCATAGATTATAAAAAGATATTATTACAGAAAAACAAAGAAAAGATAATGAAAAAGAAATTATTTTTAGGTATTTGCGCTGTGTTGCTTTTAGTACCTCTGTCAACAATTAAAGCCCAATATCCTGATGTTCCAAAAGATTTAAAAGCTTCGGCCGATAAAATGATTGATAGGGAAAACAGTATTGTGGATAGCGTTATGCTGGCCAACCAATCCATTCTTAAAGCCGAGAAAACTCATGGTCGCCCGTATATTCCATGGGCAGCCCGTCCAACAGATCTCCCTCAAGCTAAGATACCTTCCTTCCCTGGCGCAGAAGGAGGTGGCCAGTTTTCCTTTGGAGGCCGTGGTGGTAAAGTAATCACAGTAACAAGCCTTGCTGATCGTGGCCACGGAACTCTGCGTGAAGCATGTGAAGAAACTGTCGGTGCACGTATTGTGGTTTTTAATGTAGCAGGGGTTATTCACCTGAAATCGCCAATCATTATTGCAGCTCCCTATGTAACTATTGCAGGACAAACTGCTCCGGGTGATGGTGTGTGTGTAGCAGGCGAATCGTTTTGGGTAAACACACATGATGTAGTGGTACGTCATATGCGTTTTCGTCGTGGTGAAACAAAAGTAGAGCGTCGTGATGATTCTTTCGGAGGAAATCCGGTAGGAAATATTATGATCGACCACTGCTCGTGCATGTGGGGATTGGATGAAAATATCTCTTTTTACAGACATATGTTTAATCCAGGTCCGGGTATGAAAGAAGAAAAACTGCCAACTGTAAACGTAACTATTCAAAACACCATTTCAGCTCAGGCTTTGGATACATACAATCATGCTTTTGGGAGTACACTGGGTGGTGAAAACTGTTCGTTTATGCGTAACCTCTGGGCTAATAATGCAGGACGTAACCCTTCCATTGGTTGGAATGGTATTTTCAATTTCGTAAACAACGTAATTTATAACTGGCACAACCGTTCAGTAGATGGTGGTGACTATACTGCCCTTTATAATATCATCAATAATTATTATAAACCGGGACCAGTTACATCTAAAGATGAACCAATCGGACATCGCATCCTGAAACCAGAATCTGGTCGAAGCAAATTAGGATACCTTGTATTTGGTCGGGTTTATGCCAATGGAAACATTATGGAAGGAAACGATGCGGTGACTAAAGACAACTGGAACGGAGGTATTCAAGTGGAAGAGATGGAAAACGCAGGTCAATATACCGACTCCATGCGTTGGAATGAACCTTTTCCAAAACCTGAATTTCCTATCATGAAAGCGCAAGAGGCTTATGACTTTGTTACTACCAATGTAGGAGCTAATATTCCAAAACGCGATATCGTTGACGAACACATTTTGACTCAGGTTAAAACAGGGAAAGTGTACTATAAAGAAGGACTTGATTCCGTTAATTTCTTCCAGTTCAAGCACCGTCGTTTACCAAAAGACTCCTATAAAAATGGTATTATTACTGATATCCGTCAGGTGGGCGGCTATCCTGAATATAAAGGAAAAGCTTACAAAGACAGTGATGGTGATGGTATGCCAGATGCCTGGGAGAAGAAAAACGGATTAAATCCAAACGACCCATCTGATGCTATCAAAGATTGCACCGGTGACGGCTATACTAATATCGAAAAATACATCAATGGTATTGATACTAAGAAAAAAACAGATTGGACAAAACCTGAAAACAACCACGATACGTTGGCTGAAAAAGGAAAACTAATGTAATTTACGATTGATTCATTTAGAATTTACTATTGAAGAAAGATTGTAAGGATTAAAAGCTAAAACGCAGAGATTTATAATAAATTCTCTGCGTTTTTATTCCACATTCGTAACTAAATTAATAAAATATGAAAACAATAAGATATAAAATTTCGGGACTTGCGCTTTGCATGTTAATGCTTATCCCGACAGCCAAGGCAGTAGAGCTTGACACCAAAGACCGTGATCCGAAATATGTGGAAAACATTACGGGTCGTTCTAAAAAGATAGTGGATAAGCTGGAATTAAAGAATAAGAATGTGGCTGAGGATGTGATTAACGTTGTTGCAAACCGTTACTTTGAACTAAACGATATCTTTTCCAAACGTGACACGGCTATTAGCCGAATCAAGAGATCAGCGTTGAAAGGCGAAGCTAAAAACAACGCACAGAATGCCGCTCAAAATGAGAAAGAAGCTGCGCTATATCGTTCACATTTTGCCTTCCCTGCTAACCTGTCGCTTTATCTGAACGAAGAGCAGATTGAAGCTGTGAAAGACGGTATTACTTTCGGGGTAGTGAAAGTAACCTTTGATGCCACGCTGGACATGATTCCAAGCCTCAAGGAGGAAGAAAAAACCCAAATACTGGCATGGCTTAAGGAAGGCCGTGAATTCGCCTTAGACGCAGAGTCTTCGAACAAGAAGCACGAGGCGTTTGGCAAATACAAAGGTCGTATTAACAACTACCTATCCAAACGGGGGTATGACCTGGTCAAAGAACGCGAAGGATGGTATGCACGCATTAAAGCCCGCGACGAGGCAAATAAGAAATAATTGGCATTTAACACTTAACAGTTCTAAAATAAAACTCCCGTGTGAGGCATTTGCCTTCGCGGGAGTTTTTTGTGCGCCTGTATGGTGAATATAATAGTATTCCAAACCTATCATAAATAATCTATACCAACCTAAAGTCAAGAGTGCCTACTGTCGAATATAAAGGAAGTCCTGTGAAATTTTATAGACTGAGGTGTGCAAATATCAATGGCATATTTTGCAGGTCTAGTATGACTAACAAAACAAAGTCATATAAACCCGAATACAAAGTGTATAACTCTTGCCGATATCAGGGAAGAAGGTCTCTTATCTTACCTCAAGAGTTATTTCTGACATATAAAAACGAAGAGTAACTCACTATTTTGTTTGAGATCTATTCTTTCTTGAACCTACAAACTGAGTTTACTTTGAAGTTCATAGGTTATTCAGAGTAATAATGCTCTGTAATCTGTTTTCTTCACCTTTAAAATAACCAAATTAAAAATTCGAATTACCTGGACGACCCCAACATTTCATCGAATCTATTCTATCAAAAATGGTTCAATTACTACATTTTGAACTGTTTGGAATAAAAGTTGGAACTGATTTTACAAACTACTTTGGTCTATTATAAAAATCAAAACGGGATGTAACAATTAAGCTACATCCCGTTTCTACGCTTTAATAATTGAATTTACCTTACTATTACTTTTAAAACTGAGTTATTAACCTTAACCAGATAAATTCCACTTGTAATACTCAATGTAGTTTTATCGCTGGTTAGTTTAGCTGAAGCTACTTTAATTCCACTTACCGTGTAAACGGAGGCTATATCGCCCGTAGTGGCATTTGAGATTACAAGACTATTCTTTTCGGCTGAATAAGCGAATACATTACTGACAGCATTGGGAGAATTTACAGCAGTCAAAACAGCTCCAAATTCATAACCTCCTAGGTAAATAAGTCCCTGAGTGCCATCAAATACTGGACTGAAAGCATTTGTACTGGTTCCTGTTGGAGCAGTTGTTCCTTGTATTCCTGTAAAGGTAAGCAACACATTGGTCTGTGTAGTTGAAGGGGTTGGTTTAGCTGACAGAGATAGAGTATTGCCTGAAATTACGAGAACTTTCGCAGCTAAACTAGGTCCTGAAACGCCTTGTAAAGGTTTTATAAAATTCAGGATAGTATCACCTACCAAACTTATTATGCTGTCTGTATTATACGTGCTTATTGTTCTAACAACAGGAACGTAATAATAATTATTAGTTCCGGTACAAACTATAGAGCCTTGTGGTAAACTCGTTGCTGAAGTTCCATAAAGCGAAGTTGCAATTGTAGTTGGAGGAGGAGTAGTTCCACCTACTACAGCAGCTACCCAGTTATTAGTACCGTAAGCTCCACTAGTATATGTTTTTGTTCCATTTACAACAGGAGAAACAGGAAGAATAGATTTAGCACCATTAAGTGTTAGATTATAAAAATTCTTTGGGAATAAATACAATGCAGGGACATTACTATTCAGCAATTGATAGTTCATGATCCAACCATTGTTTCCAGTTACTTTTACTGTTGAATAATCTTTAAAATTCACAGCAAGAGTCTGAGTTCTCAGCTTGATTAGCTTTACATTGCTACCCAAAATCAATGTACCTGCATTAGCTTGTGTTCCATCACCCAGATTGAATGTAAGTGAACCTGTATTCCCAGCAACAGAGGACAGAGACAAATTAAAGTCACTGGTATTTGCAGCAGAACCCGTTGTATTATTACTTGGAGAAGCATATGTACCCAGGTCAAGAGTTCCATATACATTGTATACGAAGTTTCCCTGATCATTAGTTGTTGGACCACCGCTATGGAATCTATAACCGACATAAACAGTTACACCCGGATCAATTGTACAAGTACGTGTTGTACCAGTACATGTATCTGTATTTTGAATCGACAATCCAATACCATTATGGATCAACAACGACATATTTTCTTTAATATTCAGATTCGTATTTGCTGTTGTTTTAATATTTGCATGTGGTAAAATCTGAGCTATATTAAATGCATAACCAGATATTGAAGGTGTTGAAGTTTTAATTGTCAAACTATTTGCCTGATTGCTATACAATACCCTTATACCACCGGTCGTCCCTTGTGGCACTTTTGGTGCTGTATCTCCAAATGTTCCATCGTTTATGATTGTATAATCACTACTTCCTGGTACTTTTGCATCAAAACCTACATACAGGCTTTTTGCACTACGGTAGCCCGTAGTGGAGTTGACTATTCCATAATTTGTAATGTTTTTACAATACATAGTCGTATTTAAATTAACCAATCCAGTAGCAGATACAATAACGTCCCCAACAACAAACTCTCCATTATTTTTTATTACTCCTGATACATTTAAATTTTTACCAGAGGCATTACTTACAAACGTAACCAACCCATTGACACCAACATTAATATTTCCATTTGCAACAAAATTTAACACACTTCTGAAAGTTCCACTAACGTTCAGAGATTTACAAGTGGGGTTCTGAGCAAAAGTTAAAGAAGCGGTTGGAGTTGTAGCTGTCGCAGCAGTTGATAGAGTTAATGTCATACCACTAACACTTTGAACAGTGGTTCCAGTTGCAATTCCAACTCCAGTTATCAACATACCCGGAAAAACAAAGGCATTAGTTTCTGATAATGTAACCGTGGTTGATCCGGATGTAGTTGATGAAGTTATTGTAGTTGCATAAGCAAATGTCAATGTTGAAATAGTAGGAGTCGTACCAGTAGCTGTTGATACGACACTCAAAACAACGCTTGTACCAGTAATACTCACAATCTTACTATTTGTAGCAATACCAGTACCTGTGACATTCATTCCAACAGCTAATGTCGGATTAGCAGTTGCAAGAGTAATTGTTGCTGATCCTGTTGTCAAAGTTGCAGAACCGGTAATAGAAGGTACTACTGCATTTAATTTATTCGTTGGAACATATATATTATCATTTAAACCGGGAAAACGAGTAGCAGCCGAAGTACCTCCTGCGCCATCAGATATTCCCCAGTTAGTAATATGAACCCACAAAGAGTCAGTTGCTGTTGGTTGTGTAAATACGTAGTCACCCGCAGCCTGCCCGTAGCTTTTTGTTCCTACTCCAATAAGGAAGAACAAAACCAGAAAGGAAGTAATTAATTTTTTCATAAATTTAAATATTTAATTGTTTAATATCGATTAGATAGGGTTATAAAAGGATATGCTGCTTAGTATCTATTACATAAACCAAAATACAGCATATAATAAATAAGACGTAGCATCTTTAAATTTGTCATACACAATGTGCTATTAAAATAAATTAATAACAAACAATAACATAACAACAGATATACTTCATTACAACTTCACTTCCAGGTACTTTATTCTCTGCCTTCTCCAGGTATATACTACATGGATTCGTCCATCTTTCCCCTGCATAATCGATGGGTAGGAATATTGTGAAATGGGGGAATCTTCCAACGTCATCACCATCTTCCAGTTTACACCATCTTTCGAAACAGCGATATTGAGCGGAGTGCGTACGCCTTTCTTTGCTCCGGGAGGAGTACTCACTGCATTGTATATAAGCACCTGCCTGCCGTCCTGGAGCGTCACAGCGTCTGTTCCGGAATTATTATTGGGTAAGTTGGTCAATGCAAGCGGAGTCCAGGTCTCCCCTTTATCTGAACTCCATGAAGTGGCAATGCGGCCATTGCGCGTCCGACAAAGTATTTGCAGGCGACCATCCTTGTAGGTCAGAATACTGGGTTGAATAGCCTGAACGGTACTGGCAGATGAATTGTCACCACCTTCCATATCTTCTTTTTTATTGGTTTTGTCGGTTGTCATGTCCTGAGTCAATACCGCTTTTTCAGCAGCTAACGGTCCAACAATATGCGTACGCCGTCCACCATCTTCAGCAATTTCAAAATGCACCTTCCAACCGCCAGATTCAGTGCTCGAGGGTGCAATGGCTTTTCCATCTACATCTACAATCTTATTCTTGATAGGTCCCAGATAACCATCTGGAAGTTGATAAGCTTTACTCCAAGTATGGCCACCGTCGTCGCTCTTTTTCAAATAGCCTACCCAATCCGATACTCTATTCCCTATTTTATAGAACAGGTATAGCGGACCGCCGGACATCTGATACAGTACCGGGTTGTAACAAGCTTTGCGCAAAGTAGGACTATATACACCATCTGCTGCCATCTTAGGCTCAGTCCACGACTTACTGCCTTTATCCATGCGACAGGTATATATACACACGTCAGATGCTCCTTCGCGGGTACCACCAAAAAAAGCGGATACCAGATCACCGGCACTGGTTTCAACAATCGTAGCTGAATGGGCTTGCGGAAAAGGTGCTTTTTCGTAAAGAAATTCATTGGTCAAAATACCCTTGCGTTGCGGGATATCGATATCAAAGGAGTACGATCCTGACCCGATTTGTAGTACTTTTCCATTGGGGAAATGCAGCTCAGCGGTGGTGTTCACCGGAATAGCGACTTCCCAGTGCAGTTTCATTAAGGTCTTTTTCCAACTACTTACCAACTTGCCGTAAGGGGTGATATACGAAGCATTGGCATATTCCAGATCCGGAATGGAAAAATCAGGTTTTAGCACAATGTGTTTAAAAGCTACTTGATCATAATCGGTTTTAATACCGCCCAGGTTCTCATAGCTCCACGTCAACAAGTCACCAAGCAACATGACATGGTTGCCCGAATTCATTTCCGGACTGGCGGTGTTACCATTCCAGAGTTCCCAAATGGTAGTTGCACCATTGGCTGCCATATAACCCCACGATGGATATTTAGTATTCGAAGCCAGTGCAAAAGCTACATCCGCCCGTCCCATAGAGCTCAATTCGCGCATCAACCACTGTATACCCACCACGCCGGAAGTAATATTCAACTCAGCTGTTCCAATCTGAGATTTAGTATTTCCTGGCACTACCGTATGAAGTATCTGCTTGCTAACTGTATCCGTGTATTGCTTAGGAACCATACCGAATGCCAAAGGTAATAGGTTGGAAGTAGCTGTATTGTTCCCATAAAAAAGAGAATCAGCATGGAAGAACTTGCTATTAAAACCTATCTTCACCTTTTCTGCCAAAGCGGAGAAATTCTTTGCTTCGTCCCGGTATCCCTGCAAATCTGCAAAACGGACCATCATGCGCAGTATGTTATAGTAATAAGCCGTGGAAATAAGCGCCCCATCGGTAATACGATTTGGATCCTGGCTATGAATCATTTTCAGGTCTTCAGGCGGCATACACCAGTCACCATATTGATCCTTAGTCATCAGATAATCCACCGACATATAGTTTTTTTCCATATGTACCATCCATTTTTTGATAGCAGCATAATTATCTTCGATGGGTTTTTTATTTCCGAATTGGGTATAAGTCATATCGCACAGGAAAGGCAACGTAGCCGGCCATGTTACATTATCAGTGTAATAGGTAAGATAAACAGGCGCCACATCGGGAATGCAACCATCCTCACGTTGGGCATCACGGATGTCTTTGCTCCATTTGGAATAAATCAGGTTATTGTCAAACAGAAAGCTCTCGCCCATCGAACCCATAGCACGATCTCCTAACCAGGGCTGCCTTTCATCACGCTGAGGACAATCCACCGGCATACCTTTATAATTGTCCCGAATGCCCCACCATGCATTTTTCAACACTTGGTTTAAAACGTTATTGGATGTTGTCAAAGAGCCCAGGTTCTCCATCTCGTCGCTGACTACCTCTGCCATAAAATCAGTAATTGAAGGGGTATATTTCAGTCCACTTACTTCCACGTAACGAAAGCCATGGTAAATAAAACAGGGAGCCCAATCTTCTCCTAAAATATCTCCTTTCAAAATATACGAATCGGTACAACGTGCACTGCGAAGGTTTTCAGTATAGAGTTCGCCATTTTTCTGAAGTGTTTCTGCAAAACGGAGTTTAATTGTATCACCCGCATTTCCAGACACTTTAATACGCATCCATCCTGCAATGTTTTGTCCCAAATCCAGGATGTAAGTATTTCCAAGAGGCTTCAGAGATACTGGTTTGATTCGATCCAGCACTTTCATGCCGGGCATCATTTGAGCGCGGAGTTGCCCTCCCGGGAAGCGTACGCGCTGGGCTTCTTCCCATTTCGAGTCATCATAGCCTACCTTGTTCCAACCGGTCAGTTCCTTCCTCGCGTCATATTCTTCTCCGTTGTATTCATTATTACTGCGGATAGGACCGTCGGCTGTCAGTTTCCAGTTATCTTTTGTTCCAATATTCTCAGTAGTTCCGTCTACATATTCAATCATTAAAGTCATACGTACCTTCGGGTAACCATAAGTAGGCACTTTCCAGGGTTTATATTTCTGACGCATATTATAGAAACGTCCGTTTCCGAGTGTTATTCCTACTGCATTCTTCCCTTTTTGCAACAATGAAGTAACATCATAGGTATTGTACAAAACGGTTTTATCATAACCGGTAGAAGCTGGTGCCAATACCTGATTACCAACTTTCTGACCATTCAGAAAAAGCTCATAAAGTCCAAGTCCACAGATGTGAATTGTAGCCCGGTTGATTTCTTTTTTTGCAGCAAACTCTTTACGGACATACCGTGCCGATAAACGGCTGTAATAACTCTCGTCGTCCCAAGGCATGGCTTTGTCCAACCCAATCCATTGTGACGACTTCCAATCTGTTTCTTCAAACAATCCCATACTCCAGTTGGCAGGTTCACTCCAGCGACTTTCACCTTTGTTAGTCCACACTTTCACTTTCCAAAAATAAGCTCCATTACTCTTTACCGGCTTACCTGCAAACGGAATCCAGAGTGAAGATTCAGAAGATGTTTTACCACTGTTCCAAATATCACCGTTCTCATTTTTTAAATTTTCCAGGGAGGAAGCCACTAAAATCTGATACATTTTCTGGACAACACCCTGCTCAATAGTGGCTTCAGTCTTCCAGCTGAAACGGGGTTTCTCCATGTCAATTCCATGTGGGTTTGTCATCGCTTCAGTTCGCAGAGAAGTAACTGAGATGGTGGCGTTGGCAACTAAAACTAAATGAAGAAAGACTGATAGGATGAAAGTTGTTGGTTTCATTTAAACAGATATTTTATTTGTAAAATGAGGATTTATAGAAGTAAAGGAATGTTTTTTGATTACTTTCCAGATTATGTCTTTAAAAAATGATCTTGCTATCTTTGGTAATATAGTTTTTTGAACTATCAATAGCAATTAATACCCTATCATTTCCTGAGTTATAAGCAACATCTATCTGAAAGTTGGAAATTTTAGTTCCTTCAAATTTTCCAATGTATTCCAACGTACCATTTTTAGGATTGAACCACCAGCAGTTTTTAGTGGCACCGCTTATCCTGGATAAATCTATTTGCATCGGCCTACCTGTATAATTATAAACCAACAGATAATCATTTCCACGGGTAGCAATGGCACGGTCGTAACGATCTCCGTTTTGACCGGCAATAATACCCTGATCAGGAACTCTGTCTAAGAATGGAAAGGACAACATCAATCCTTTCAGGAATTTCATTTGGTTATAACCCGGATCTTCGAGGCAATCATACCAATACCGTTTTGCTCCGAATGAACCGGACACACCCGGTTTCATAAACTGCATAATGGAATTATGCCCGTAAGTATGTCCAAAAGAACCTGCAAATACCGACCAATACGCATATCGGCGTACATCATTTGCATTCCAGCGGACTTCATTAAAATCATGCAATCCCTGTGGGATATCCTCATACGAAGGCTCGCCATCAATAATAGGTTTCAAGGGAGTAACCGACAGACTCTTTTCTACATAGCGCCAGTTATCTTCCTCTGTGTTTTCAGCAATCGTATAATCGCCATCTCCTTTTCGTTGGCCATACCGGCGGTGTCCACTCTGGAACATATTGAAATCAAGCCATTCTGCATCATTAAACCAGGTAGCAGACGAGGTTCTTCCACGGGGATGAAAAGTCATTAAATGATTTTTATCAACTGATTTAATACTTCTTGCCAATGCTTCCCATACTTCCGGTTTTACGTCTCCCCTGATATCTCCACCAATAAACCAGATGATATTCGGTGAGTTTTTATATCGTTCTCCAAGGAATTTTCCGTAAGATTCTGCTTCTTTTACATTCATCTTGCCGGAGCTTACCTGCCCACCCCAGATGCAGGTCATGGCAATATAAATTCCTTTCTTTTCGGCTGCTTTCAGGATATAATCCATGTGGTCCCAGTATCCGTAGGTATTCTTTTTGTTGATCTCCCTGAAATTGAATCCATCAGGCATCGACGACTGTCCGTATGCATTGATCGAAGGAACATCATTTATCGTTTGAATCTGGACTACATTATAGCCACGTTTGCTGCATTCGCCCAGGTAATAATCAGCTTCATCCCTATTCAGGCGTTCAGGCAGCAACCATCCGGTATCACCTAACCAAAAAAATGGAGCCCCGTTTTCATGTTGCAAATACCGATGATTCTCACTTACCTTTAATTTGCCATTCTCCCAGGGTTTCGGGGCTGTTTTTGTCTGGGCTGAAATGAATCCGCCGGCTACCAACAAAAGAAATAAAGTCCTAACTAACAATTTTTTCATACAAATCTTTTTATTCTATTTCGATTGAGTTACAATATACTCTTTTCCGGCTTCTGTTTTCAAATCGTAAAGATAGGTTTTTTTCAGATTTACCGGATTCAGGATGGCCTTTTCGTTTATCAACGGTTTTGAATGGGTTGGAATTGTATACAATTCATTTTCGTTTTCACCTTTTGCAAGAGTTAACCCCCTGCCTTTTAAGGGTGTCAACGAGCGTAAACGACAGTTTCCACCAGCATGCGACTCAACAGTTACTTTCCTTATTTTCCCCTGTACCCATTGAATATC